>OHUK01000102.1_pt1 | contig 85662 bp, 74 predicted proteins | sample 1579201 | NCBI WGS metagenome assembly OHUK01 (sample SAMEA3879528, study PRJEB24766) | human gut metagenome | biome: human-associated habitat; feature: feces | place: USA | collected 1985/1987 | reverse complement strand
GGAAGGGCGCGCTGCTTTCCGCTACGGGCGAGGAAATGGAGGCGCTTCGGGCGGGTAGCGGGGAGTTAACCGCCGATATAATAGAAAGCAGGGTAATAGGCGAGTCGAAACAGGCGGGCGTCATTGGCGTTATGAACGATGGGCTGATGGAGGCCGGGCGTTTTGAGATGTATGAGGGTCGAATGCCTGAGGGGGAAAATGAAATCGCGCTTGAGATGAGCAGGCTGGGGCAGATGGGCGGAGATATCAAGGTTGGCGACGAGGTTGCGGTGACTTATGAAATTTCACTTCCTACAGAAGACGAAAGAGATTCTTATGACTACTATGAAGAGCGGTTCTGGCCCTATGTCGAAGCTGTTCGCGGCCCTATAACGGAAGAAGAGATAGCGAATTTTAGGGAAATACTTAAAGAATACTATGAAGAAATTGACCTTGATTATATGGAAGAAAACGGAAAGGAGATGATTGCACTTTACTTAAGAAGTTATTTCATGGGAGAGTTTTATGACCAGTTCGAGCATACATATTTTAGGCATAGCAGGCCGGATAATATCATTTACGAAGATTACACCATGAGTATACTCACAAAATATCAGTGTTTATTCATCAATGCTGAAAATCCGAACCATTACGACGTCGACGCTATAACGCGGGAAGGATATACAATCGAGCGTAATATGACGGTAAGCAGGACCTTCCGAATAAGCGGAATTATGAAGAGCTATTCAGACCGGTGGGACGCTGGGAATTATCAGCTTCCCAACGCGTTTATAAGCGAGGCCGGATTAAGGCAGGTGGACGCCGCATACGAGTCAATGATACAGAGGCAGGGTTACGGTTTCCGCATGCCGCAAGAATATCACGCGTTTCTAAGTACGGATACTTTAAACGTGCGCGAGTTGTTTGAAAAGGCGGCGGCCTGCATATGGCCCGATGAAGATACGGACTGGGCGATGCAGGCAAGCCTGGGTGTGCAGGAAGGCAAGATGCGGCTTAGAATGAATTCCCTGGCATATCCCGCAGGCATGGGGGAAACGGAGGAAGCGCTTATGAAAACGGTCCTGTTTGGCGTTTTCCTAATCACCGTATGCGCCGTATTCCAAATACTGTATACCCAGCTCAAGCGCAGGACAAAGCGTATCGCGCTTCTTAAAGCGGTGGGCGCGTCGAACGCCCAGGTAGCCCGCATGCTTATGTGGGAGAGCGGCTTAGTGCTTCTAATCAGCCTTCCTGCAGGCCTGATAGCGGGCGGTGTGCTTTCATACGGCGCGGTTTGGGGGTACAATATACTTTTGGGCGGCTCTTTGATTTTCGCGGCGGATATTGAGTCTGTATTGATTGGAATAGCCTTATGCTGCGTGTCAATATTAATAGGCATGTCCGGGCCGCTCATAGCGGCTATGCGCGTGCCTCCTGTACAGGGTATCCACGAAAAAGTCAGGAAAAAACAAAACTCAGCCAAGCTCAGGCCCCAAGGCAGGCTCACGTTTGCCGCTGTTTGCCGGCGGCGGCGCGCCGCACAACGCGGGAAAAGCGCGCTGTCGCTCGGGCTGTCTACATTTGCGGCGGTCATTATACTTACATCAGTAGCGCTTAGCGCGCTTTCATTTGAAGAATACATGGATAAAAAGCATTATATAAACACGCCCGATTATCTTTTAGCGGCTAATTACGGTATATCCGGCAGGGAAATAAGCGAAAGGGTACAAGAGATCGAAAAAATTACGGGAGTTGGGTCGGTTAACGTATTAAAGAAAGCGGAACGGATGTATATTTCGTTTGAAAATATGAAGAATAGCCCAAGCATAAATAAGCTGAGCGAAATATTGCCTGAGCGGATTTTTTATGAGCATTTCGGCGGAAAGCGCGTTGAGCGATCGGGTTTGAAAAAGGGGCAACTCACTCAAGAGCCGGAAACGGAAGGGAAATATATTACGGATTTATATGGCGTTAATACAAACACTTTAATTTTTGAACAGCTAAAAAGCGCCATTACCGAAGGGAGTGTGGATGAGGATAACTTTAACGCAGGCAAAGAAGCGATACTGCTCGTTCCGCTTTATATCGAAGGCGGGAATTATGATAAGCCGCCGCGTAATGTGGATGTGCCGGCCAAATTCAAAAAGGAAGAGCGAATGCGCCATTTATTGGAGGAGTACAACTTACTTTCCATGACAACGGATAAGCGAAAGAGCAATTACTATAAAAAAGAACGCGCGCTTGATATCGGGGATACAATTGATATTACAGTATGCCGTGAAAAGCTTGTTAGCGATACTTTGAAATTTTATTTTTATGAATATGATATTGCGATAAGCGGAATTATCGCATATTTCCCAGATGAGGCAATATGGCCGTTCTCACAATACCAGCAAGGATATACGCTTATCGGATCGTACCAATTGGTAAACACGGTGTATCCCGATGCGTCGGGAAGCAGGCATGAAAGGTGGCAGACGGAAAGCTATTTTCAGGAACTATACTATCCTACCCTGTATGGGCAAACGCTGTATGCCGTTTATGGAAACGAACAGGCGAACAGGGACGTAACCGATTTGGGCCTTTTGTCTTTCTGCAAAGAACAGGGTTATACCCTCTATAATTATAAGGATATGGACAGGGAGGTCTTTGCGGCTGCGTTAAACAATACGGTCATTATCTGTATGCTTGGTTTGGCGGCCGCGCTGATTGCGGGCGTTATCCTGTATAACACGGAGGAATCAGCTGTAGAACAGGATAGGAAAAGATTAGGCGTGCTGCAGTCTATGGGCGTTACGGAATTTGAGCTAAAGCGCTGGAAATGGAGCGCTGGACTCATGAACGGCCTGATTGCACTTGCAGTTGCCAACATGTTTGTATTTATCGTGATGCTGATTTCGTCCATTATGAAAACGGGGGGTATGGCGCTTTCATTCCGAGAACGGATGCTGGACGTTATCCAATATAAGTTTTCGCTATATCCTTGGGCGGTGCATATCATCCTATGCCTGGCATATCTATTTTGTACGATGCTAATCCACCGGATACCGATACGCGCGGCTACGAAAAACACACCGATCGAGAATATCCGGTCATAGGATATTATTAAACCGGATTTCATACAGCGACAATACGCCCGGCATAATTGCCGGGCATATTCAGTGTGTCGAAAAAGTGGCTGCGCTACGTTTTTCGAGTTAACACGGAGCGCTTGCACATAGGCGCGGTCAGCGCCCCGCGCAATGAAACCCTTGCCGCGCAAGGCATACCGAATCTGACGCACATGTCGTCAGGTTCGGTTGAAAGCTTATAGTTTCGTAATACAGCTTGGCTCAAGCGCCTCTAACTTTTGTTTTCCAATTTTATTTTGATCGTGAGCGGGAAGAATTATGGAATTAGCAGTACGATATAATTTCATGAAAGACAACGATTGTTATTTGAATTTGCTTAAGCTTTTTATAAAAGCGCGGTTTGAAGCAGCATTTAATTCATCGTGGAATCATCAGTTAAACCAGATAAGGGTAAAAATTGATTTCTATGGGCAGGAGTGCAGTTTTTCTCCTGCCTTTGCCAGTATTCAGGCTGTTTGTAAATTGGTACGCTGCATATATTCCTGTTCCATTGCCCGCATTTCCTCATCGGTGGCAATATTTACAAACCCGACATAAGAATAGTAAACATCAAGCGCCTGCATCCGTTTTCGTCCTGTTTCATACGATCTTGGATTATGATTTTATCCACAAAAGCGTTAAGTATTTCGGGTGTCAGTTCATCATACGGGTATATTTCTTGGCAACTTTGGTTACTTTCGTATCTGCTTCGCTGACTTCAGCATTTCCATTTCCTGCTCCAGCTGCTTTTGCTCGACTTCGTATACGTCGGACAGCTTGTATGCGTTTCGGTTACCATTCTTTGAACAGGTTGGTAAAAGCGGCAAATTCGCTGCTTTCAAGGCTGTCTGTATCCACATTGTCTATGATGGCGCTAAACAGCCCTTACGGTTTTTCTTTTTTTTTATCAGCAGGCAGGACAAGCCTGTTTCTGGCGTGGGCTGTCGTTCCCCGCCCTCTTATCTGAATTTTTACATTTCAAAAATTCGGATTGGAGGACATACCAAATGGCATATAACCACGTACGGGAAGAACGCAAACGGCGTATCTGGAAAGAGAACGAAGAAAAGATACTGCGTGAGTGCGGCGTTGATGAAGGTGTGATTGAAGAAATCCGCACTTATGACAGATTTAAATTCCAGCAGGCTGTTTTACCGTTGGATAAATAATGTGGCGGTGTATTTTAAAGAAATGGCAGGTAAAGAGCCGCAAGCGGAGATACATTCCATTGATGATTGTTGGATGAAATCGAAAGCGAAACGCTGTATCAGGTTTTGCATAAGTAAATCCTTTCATACTTTAATGTTCTGGGAAAAAGATATGGATACTTAATCTGCCATTTTTGTATGTTGCTGATATAGCTCCATTCATTTGTTCAACAAGTGTTTTAGAAATTGCTAATCCTAAACCTGTTGATTTTCTGGCTGCTTCTATGGTATAGAAACGGTCAAACAGCCTTCCCACCTGTATCTCATCTAATCCAGAAGTCATATTGGAAAAGGTTATCTCCCCATTCGCTGACAGAACGATTTTTAAATCTCCATCGCTGTATTTTATAACATTGCTTATCAGATTAGAAAACACACGAGATAAAGCTGAACGGTCAAGCATTCGTATTACTTTTATTTCGGATATTTGTATCTCAGGTACAATATTTCGTTCGATAAAAACAGTATAAAACGCTGCAATGCTTTTTTCTAATACCGTATTGATAATTACCTGTTCCCTGATTGTATTGTCTTTGGTTGAAATGATAACAGAATATCTGAAAAGTTCCTCTGAAAGCTGTGTCAAAATATCCACACGGTCTTTAATTATTCCGATATACCGATTGACAGCTTCAGACTTTTCTTCTTGTTCAATAAGTTCCAAGTAACCGCAGATAGCAGTAAGCGGCGTTCGCAAATCGTGAGAAATATTAGTAACTGCATTTTTCAGTTCCAAGTCACCCCGTTGAAATCGGTGCCGTTCTGTACGAAGCTTGCGAAGCTGCCCGTTGATAGTATTCGCCAAACAACGCACATTCTTGTCGCCACTTGAAATATCGATCAAAATATTTGTATCGGTTACGAGTCTATCGGCAAAGGCAATTTGAATTTCCTTTACTGACTTTTGTAAAATATGCACTTTTACTGATAAAGCAATGATAATTGCAATCAAAATGCCGATAGATACCCATAACCATATTTCCATATCAAACTCCTTATTTTAAATTCTTTTTCTTGAAGCAGAAGAGACCTAAACCTGTTGTTGACAAAATAATGATAAGCGAATAGAGGGGTAACAATGGCAAATTTGCAGCCTCTAACGACATACATTGAATTACCTGCCCGCCTGGAACAAAATCATAAATGAACTGAACTGTTTTGCGTTCTCCCTCATTCAAATAATGCGGATTTGGTATTGCTTCATATACTTGCCCATTTTCAGTCATGATCAAGGCCATATTCGTTTCAGGCTCATTTAACATCTTATTTAAATGTGCCCCCGCAAATAGAAGCAAAAAAGCTAAGAGAATGCATACAACAGCAGTAATTGCTTTGTTGTGATTTAACATTGAAATTAAATTAAAAATAGATGAAAATGCAACAGAAAGCAAAAATGCTGTCAGTACAAATAATAAGACCATACTTGTGGACATATTAAAAAAACCAAGCAGCGGAATACCGATACAAAGATAAGGAATAAAGAATGCGATGCACATAATAAGGCTTACAACCGCACAAAGAAGAAAATTTGCCAAATAAATTGCATTTCGGTTTTGCCCAACGATTACTTTATTTCGGATAGTGCCATCGCTGTATTCCGTACCAACAAACAGGCTGCAAAATACCGCCATGATAATACCAATAAATAAGGCACATCCTAAAAATCCATTATCTATCCGATTGATTGTGCCTGTCTGCTTCGTATCCATGTATCGCATGACAGGAAAGAATATGCCTGCTGCAAACATAAAAGCAAAGCCAATCCAAAAAACTTTATCTTTTACTAAACGCATGAAATTTGCGGTTAATAGTTTATTCATTCTCTTTACCTCCTACCAGACCGACATAATAGCTTTCCAGACTTTCGTCCCGTTCCCGCATAGAAATAACTTCACAATGTTCTTTCGCTAAAGCTAATGTCAATTTGGAAACATTAATTTTTGCATACACGTCAGCCGTTTTGTCGGAAATAATGTTGTATTCAACCTTCATCCCGTCTAACACACGGGATAGTGCTCGGGTATTAGATACCTCAAGACGAATACACTTGCGACAATCGGTATCTAATTCTTTTGCAGTGATTTCCTTTACAATCTGTCCTTTGTCAATAAATCCATAATGCGTTGCAAGTTTGGATAGTTCGTCAAGGATATGGCTGGAAATCAAAACTGTAATCTGCTGTTCCCGATTGAGCTTTAAGATTAGCTCCCTCATTTCTATAATTCCCTGTGGGTCAAGACCGTTGACAGGCTCATCCAAAACCAAAAAATCGGGGTCGCCAGCTAATGCAATGGCAATGCCTAATCGTTGCCGCATACCAAGAGAAAAGTTTTTCGCTTTCTTTTTACCTGTATTATCCAATCGAACAAGTTTTAGAATATCATCTAATCCATCATAAGATGGAAGTCCCAGAATACGGTACTGCTGTTTTAAATTGTCTTCGGCTGTCATATCAAGATAAATCGAAGGCGTTTCCACAACTGCCCCCATTCGTCTGCGTGCTTTTAAAATTTCCTTATCTGCGTTTTTGGTTCCATAAAGCGTGTATTCGCCAGATGTAGGCTCTTGCAATCCACAAATCAGACGAATAAGTGTTGTTTTGCCAGCACCATTTTTCCCTACAAAGCCATAGATTGCTCCTTTAGTAACATTCATAGACAGTCCGTTTAACGCTTTATAATCTTTGTATTTTTTACATAAAGCATTTGTCCTAAGAACATAATCCATGAAATAATAACCTCCTTGTTTAATGTATTGGCATTATATCTGCAAATAGTAAAGAAAACGGTAAAGAGAACAGTAAAGAAATAGTAAAGATTTATTCCGCCCTCATTTTAAAACCAATCCCCCAAACAGCTTCAATATAGTCTTTGTTATTTACCTCCCGCAATTTTTTTCTTAAATTGCTGATGTGCATTTTCAGAGAACTTTCCGTACAATCTGGCGTGTCAGCGCTGATACGGTCTAACAACAGCGATTTCGTAACAACCTGCGTGGGATTTTGCATAAGCAATTTTAAAACGGCATACTCTGTCCTTGTTAATTTTATTTCCGTATTGCTGATTTTTACAATATGGGTATTCGTATTAAGGACAATATCTGCAAATGTCAATTCTGAAGAAACAAGCATACTTTCCGCATTTCTGAGATGCACGGAAATTCTGGCTAAAAGCTCTTTCATGTTAAACGGTTTCGTCACATAATCAACTGCCCCGCCAAGCAACAAATCAACTTTATTATCAATATCAACTTTAGCACTCACCACGATAACAGGTATTCCCTTTATTTGTGGAAGTATATCATCTCCATTCAATCCCGGCAGCATTAAGTCTAATAATACAAGGTCTGGATTTGAATTGGATAAAACTAATAATGCCTCTGTTCCAGAATAAGCACGGGAGATTTTATATCCCTCTTTAAAAAGTGTTTCTTCAAGCACATTTCCGATATGTATATCGTCATCAATAATTAAAATTCTTTTCATAGTCAATCAGCTCCGTCTTGATTTTTGTTTACTTTATATCTGCCATCAGCAGGTTTATTCGCTGTTTTGGGAATAAGCCATACACGGTTAATGTTCATCACACCTTCAATCCGATATTCTTTGCAAAGTCTTTGCACTCGCCGTACCGATATATCCCAACGATCTGCGGCTTCTTGCGCCGTCATATACTCAAACATTTCTGAACCCCTAAGTCGTATTGTATCAATTATATCCGTTTAAACGAACAATATCAACTCATAAAATACGAACCTCCATCTAGGCGAGCATCATTCAAAATAACTTCACGATAAGAAAAGCGGCAGAGCTTTTATACCCTGCCGTCAAACTTCTATGAGTATCCTTCTGCGCAATCTCCTTCGCGCACGACCGTATGTCATTCATCATTCTAAAGAGATTTCAGCCTTGTGATGCCCTGCGCCTGTTTCATGTTCTCTACGAGCCTTTCAAAGCGTTCCTGTGCCTGTTTATCAATTCCGATAAGATGGGTATTCAAACTGCCGCTTGTGAAAAGGTTGATATATGTACCTTTCAGATAACGCAAATGCCTTTGTCCGTACAAACCTATCGGTTGTTCTTCTTCGTCTGGCAATCGTAAATCTGGGTTAAGATACTTTCTACGTGATATGTGCCGCCTAACTGTTCAAATAATGATTGTCATTTTGTAATTCCTACAAATAAGATATTCATTCCACCTTGTTGAATCTGCTGTCTTAAACACAATTTTGAGTTTTCTTCTTATCAAACTATATATTGCCTAAGCTGATTGTTTTTTGCGTTTAATCATTCCATAGCGCGGGTTCTGATTAATGCTCGAGCTCCTATCGGCGCATTTGATTATGAGCACTCGGTTCAGATCAGATTCTTTTAGCGTAAAGCTGCGAAAAAAAGACCAAAAAGCGAGATTTAATAAAAATTAACAATTTATATACTTGCCATTTCAGCCCGATTCATGTGTAATAATAAAAGAACATGTTCAAGGAGAGTATATGTTTCAATTACGCGCCCTTGCGCTTAAGCTGAAAAATACATATACGCTGGATGAAAAGGCGGTGCTGCTGTTGGTAGCATCGGCCTTTATTTCTGTATATGCGATAGGCTTGTGCGCCGCCGTCCTTTTCGCGCGCCTGCTGATAAACGGCGGAATCGGCCGTATGTTTAGGAGCGTTAAGGGTTCCGGGCTTCTTCTTTTGTTCGGTATAGGCGCAATCGCCGCCTCAGCTGCCCATGGCGGATGGTTTGAGATAGCGGTCGCGCTGGGTATATTTATCGCTCTTATCGTATTGGTTTTTATACGCCGTGTAATGACGCCGCGTTTGATGGACGGTGTTATTGATTTGTGCTGCTTTTTAAGCATTATAAGCTTCTTGGTTGGATTGGCGCAGCTTCTCTTTATTGTCAAGGGCGAGTTCGGGCATAGGTTTGAATCCGTTTTTTACAACCCGAACTTTTACGCCACGATCATTGAGGCGGTCACGCTGATGGCACTTTACCGGTTAATCAGGCCGGGCGGGCAAAGCCGGCGCAAAAGAGGATATTACGCGATGGTTATGGCCGTCAATCTGATGGGTCTTGGCATTTGCCAGAGCAGGACGGCGTTTGTGGTTATTATTATAACGTCGCTTATTCTGATTTTATTTGTTAACAGGCGATTTCTTCCCGTGTATTTAGGTATTGTCGCGCTGATTGCCGCAATTACGTTTTTTACGCCCGAGCTGCTTCCCCGCCTGGATACGCTGGGGGAGGACGTCGGTATCAAATTCTCCATTTGGGGAACGGCCGTCAATGGGGTCTGGGAGCACCCGCTTTGGGGCGGAGGTTGCTTTACTTACCGAAGAATTTATGAGGCGTACCAGGGCTTCCCGGTCAATCACGCGCATAATATTGTTTTGGAGCTGGCGCTCAATTACGGGCTGATAGGCTGCGCGCTTGCGCTGACCTACTTTACATTTTCGGTTAAGGGAATAATCCGCTTGTATCACAGACGCATAGATAAACAGCGCAGCGCGCTGGCCCTCGTTGTCATATTGGCGTTTATCATGCATGGGGTTGTGGATGCGACAATATTCTGGCCGCAAACAGGTATTCTGGCCGCGTTGGTATTGGGATGCTGCGATATGCACGAGAATACGAACATTGAGCTGTTAAGCGGCAGGATAGATCCGGATGAAACCCGACAGGATACTGTTCCGGACGTTTTGTAATGCTATCCGCAATAGAAGCGGGCGTATAGCGCGCCCCGTATAGGCCGGAGGAATGAGGCGAAGCGTTCATTCCTCCATTTGAATACGATAATCTTTTAACTTATTGTATAGCCGATAAAACCATTGTATGGTACAGTTTATGAAGCGCGTACCGCAAGCAAACATAAAAACGCCAGCTGGTTCGCACCGTAAAAAAGCATTATTAGATCGTCATTTAACGGGATTGTTTACATGCAAATGATGTGTCAACACAATATCTGGTTGAAATAGGGGGTGAGCAGCAAGATGTTGCGGTCGCTCCCCGCGAGGGGAGCGTGGATTGAAACTACTTAAGGAGGTAAAAAACGCCGTGGACGCCCAAGTCGCTCCCCGAGAGGGGAGCGTGGATTGAAATGTGTTGGAGCTAATCCAATAAAAGAACTATCAGCTGTAAGATTTTATCGATACGGCCAATTCAAATATTCCGCCGCATATGCGGGAGGTAATTAACGCCCTAACCTTTCACGCAGCGATTAGGCTATTCTTCTGAATCTTCCCCGACCGATTCCCGGCTCAACTCCACCGCGCGGCGGTAAGCCTCGTTCCTTGGCGCGCCTAGCGCGGCGCCGGCTTCCCTTGCCGCATCCCTTAAGCTTGCGCCCTCAGCCATAAGTGCGCGCAGCATTGCGTCCATATCCTGCTCGCTGGGTCCGTTCGGTTTTTTCGCGCCGGCCACAACCAGCACGCATTCGCCGCGTGGCGGCCTCTCCCTGAACCGCTCCGCAATTTCACGAAGGGACCCCCTTGTTGTTTCCTCATACAGCTTGGTAATCTCCCGCACAAGCGCGGCGGGCCTGTCGCCCCAGCACTGAGATAGCTCTTCAAGCGTTGCCGCTGCGCGAAGCGGGCTTTCATAGATAACCATTGTCGCCGGCACCTCGGCGTACGCTTTGAGCTTTTCGCGCCTTTGCTTCCCCTCGCGCGGGAGGAAGCCGATAAAGCAGATTTCCCCGCACGGCAGGCCGGATAGCACGGCGGCGGTTATAAACGCCGACGGCCCCGGAAGCACTTCAAATGGAAGCCCTTCCCGCATAAAAGCGGCTATCAGTCTTTCCCCAGGGTCGGAAACACCCGGCATGCCCGCGTCGGTTATGTAGGCAACGGCCTTGCCCCCCCTTACAGCCGCCGCAATCTCGTCGGCGCGGCTGTTTTCATTGTGTTCGTGGCACGAGCGCAGCGGCTTATGGAGGCCAAGGCTGTTAAGCAGCACCCCGGCTCTTCTTGTATCCTCAGCGTAAATCAAATCGGCCTCCGCCAGCGTCTTTTCCACGCGGCGGGTCACGTCGCCCAGGTTGCCGATGGGCGTAGCGCACAGGTAGAGCTTACTGTTCATGATATATTCTTTTTATCTCCTCGGTTTTATCACCGTTTATATCTGTCAGGTACAGGTTCGGTTCGATTATCGCGCCACGGCCGCCGAGTTTTTTCGCCTCAATAAAAAGAAGGTAAGGGGCCTTCCCCTCTCTGTGCGAGATAAAACGGATGCGCTTGGGTTCGAGCCCGTTTCCTGTGAGGGACGCAAAAGCGCCGGCTATCAGAGAGGCTGGATACACCATGTAGAAGCGGCCGCCGTTTTTCAACAGCCGGAACGCGCATTGAGCCACGTCATCAAGCACGCCGTTTTCCTGATGCGCGCTCATACGCCTTATTTCATCCGGGCTGCGCGTACCCCCGCTGAAGTAAGGCGGGTTGCAGACGGCCGCGTCGAAGCCGCCGTATCCTATAAGCCTGGGCGCGTCCCTCAAATCCATTTGAAGCGCCTCTACATTTTTAAGGCCGTTCATCCTAACGGATCGCGCGGCCGCGTCCGACAGATCCGCTCTTAATTCAACCGCAATAACCCGCGCTCCCGTCCGAGCGCCGAATAAAAGCGCGATTGCCCCCGCGCCCGAGCAAAGCTCCACAACGGATTCCTTCCGTCCCGCGCGGGATAAGCCCGCAAGCAGCACAGAATCCGTACCATAGGTAAACCCGCCTGGCGGGCGAATGATCCTTAGGCCCTTATACTTTAGATCCTCAATGCGTTCGCCGTTTTTGAGCATTGTACCGCCTTTCTCAATCAAGCCGTGTCGACGCGCTTTCCAAGTACTATTATATCCCATACAAATCATAGTTGACAAATTGTGTTGAAGAACCTAGACTTTTTCTATACGCGGCGCGCTCCGCGCCGTAACGGAGGTAACAGATGAAACGCAAAACCAGGGTCGCGCTTGTTACAAGCGGAGGGGATTGCCAGGGGCTCAACGCCGCGATACGCGGGGTCGGCAAGGCGCTTAACCAGTACGTCTCCAATGTGGAGATATTCGGTATGTTCGATGGCTACCGGGGGTTGATAGAGAACGATTACCGATATATGGAGCCGAAGGATTTTTCGGGCATCATCACGCAGGGCGGGACTATTCTCGGCACCTCGCGGCAGCCGTACATTCCAGGCAAAGCGATAGTGGACGACAAAGGCGCCGACGTTATGCCCGCCATGCTCGATACCTATACGCGCCTGAATCTGGACTGCTTGGTGGTGCTTGGCGGAAACGGAACGCAAAAAAGCGCGAAGCTGCTTGCTGACGCTGGAATGAACGTGATTACCCTGCCTAAAACGATTGATAACGATATTTGGGGTACCGACACGACGTTTGGGTTCCAAAGCGCGGCAGATATTGCGACGAACGTAATCGATTACATACATACAACCGCGTCCTCGCACAGCCGCGTGTTTATTGTGGAGCTGATGGGCCGCGACGCGGGCTGGCTTACGCTAAACGCGGGCGTGGCGGGAGGCGCCGATGTTATACTGATTCCTGAAATACCCTATGATATCCGTGCAGTAGCGCAAGCTATCGAGCACAGGAAAAAACAGGGGCGGACGTTTTCCATCATTGCCGTGGCCGAAGGCGCCGTTAGCTGCGAGGACGCGGTTCTTAGCGAGGAGGAGCGGAGAAAAAAGAAAAAGAGCGGGGCGGTATTTCATCCAACCATCTCCTACCGCATAGCAAGCCAGCTTCAGGAGCTGACAGGTCAGGAAGCGCGCGTGACCATACCGGGCCATTACCAGCGCGGGGGCCCGCCTTGCCCCTACGATCGCGTGCTGGCCACGCAGTTTGGCGCTGCTGCGGCCCGCCTCATTATGGAGAGGCGCTACGGGATGATGGTCGGCATACAAAAAGGCGATATCGTATCCGTTCCGCTTGACGAGGCCGCAAGCCGTACCAAGTTCCTTCCGATAGATTATCCGCTCATTCAAACGGCCAGGGACACGGGTACTTCGTTTGGTGATGAAGGCGGAAAGAATTGATTGCATTTATTAAATGCTGATAAGCGCTGTGATCTTTTGCCGGAAAAGGATAGCGGTTTTGCGAGCATGAAATATTAAACGGTCAATACATAAGATTGTATTCGGCCTTGAATAACATATTTTGCCGTATACGCGTGTGCATACCAGAGTACAAACCCGCCGCGGCCTGTATTCTGGCCGCCGTAAAAGGTAATACCGCGCGTCGGCCACACTATGCCCTTATTAAATTTACCAATTCTTCTTTTATATAAATCCTTCATACGAGTTTAAATTGGATGTAGTCACACTGATTATTTCAGAAGAGGACGTTAGTCGAAGGCGTATAGGCATGACGTAATTTGTATAGTGACGTCATAAATACCCGTCTCCTAAAGCTTATAGAAGCGCTAAATTTCCTTAATCGCTGTTTCAACAAATTAAATCTGCCAAAATAGAACGTTGATTGCCATAAGGCATTCGCCGCGCGTGATTCCATGCCGCCGGCACGCTTGGCTCACGCTGTTGTCGCGTTTATACTTATATTAATCCATTATGTCTTGCAATCCGTACATTTTTGTGTAAACTAGGTGATGATGTCCCGAATATGAACGAAGTATTAAGGGGCGCTTTATTACTATGCATGGAGGCAATTCTATGGCGAAATACGAAAACAATATCGGCGTTCTTGTTCCTGAAATTTTATTCCCTAATCAAGGCGTGGATTTGACGAAGTGGGCGGTTGTGGCCTGCGACCAGTATACGTCCGAGCCGGAATACTGGCAGGAAACGGAGAAAATCGTGGGGGATGCGCCCTCTACCCTGCGGCTGATGCTGCCTGAGATGTATCTGGATAAGCCCGGAGAGGCCGAGCGCATTGAGGATATCAACAGCGCCATGCAGGAATACATGGGTAAGGGAATACTGCAAAACATAGGGGAGGGGTTCGTGCTTGTGCGCCGCACTGCGGAGGGCAAAACCAGGAATGGTTTGGTCGTGGCGCTGGATCTCGAGAATTATTCGTATGAAAAGGGCGCGCAGACGCTTATTCGCGCAACGGAGGGCACGATTGTTGAACGCATCCCGCCGCGCTTGCGCATCCGAAAGGACGCGACACTGGAGATGCCCCATATTCTGGTGCTTATCGACGATCCGGAGCGGACGGTTATCGAGCCCCTTTTGGAATGCGCCGATGGAATAAAGAAGCTGTACGATTTCGACTTGATGCAGGGCGGGGGACATATCGAGGGCTATTTCGTTGACGACGACGCGCTTATAAGCAAAGCGCTCAGCGCGCTTAAGGCGCTTGCGGATCCGAAACGTTTCGCAAAGAGCTACGGCCCGGATAAAGCGCCCATGCTTTTCGCGATGGGCGACGGCAACCATTCCTTCGCAACCGCCAAGGCCAATTGGGAGAGGTGCAAGGCTCAGTTAAGCGCTGAGGAGGCGCAAAACCATCCTTCCCGGTATTGCCTTGTTGAGCTGGAAAACGTCCATGATCAAGGTATTGTTTTTGAACCCATACACCGCGTTGTGTTCGGGCTTGATACTCAACGCGCGGTACAGTATTTAAAGGAAAAGATGGCGGGCCAGGCTTGCGAGGTTTTTGAGTTCACCTGTGAAGCGGAGTATGAGCGCGCGCTGTCGGGTGAAGAGCGGGACGGCCGCCATATACTGCCGTTCGTTACCGAGCGCGGGCGCGGTTATTTCAGGGTTACGCGTCCCTCTGCTCAGCTGGAGGTCGGCACGCTGCAAAACGCGCTGGATGTGATGCTTAACGAAATCTCCGGCTGCTCGATAGACTACATTCATGGAGAGGACGTTGTAACGCGCCTTGGAAGCAAGCCCGGGAACATGGGCTTTACGCTACCGCCCATGCATAAAAGCGCGTTGTTCCGCACGGTCGTGTTCGACGGAGCGCTGCCCCGCAAAACGTTCTCAATGGGCGAGGCTAACGAGAAGCGCTATTATCTTGAGTGCCGCCGCATAAAATAAGGCTATAAAAAGACGACGTTTAAGATCCAAGCCCCATGCGTGAGCATGCGGGCTTGTTTTTTTATTTGCCTCAAGATATTGTAGCAACGCTTTCCTCGCGGGGAGCGACGCTTGCACTTGCACAGCACACCCTCCGCAGCGTGGAATTTCAATCCACGCTCCCCTCGCGGGGAGCGACCGCAATATCTTGCTGCTCACCCCCTATTTCAACCAGATATTGTGTTGACACTTCATTTGCATGTAAACAATCCCGTTAAATGACAATCTAATAATGCTTCTTTACGGTGCGAACCAGCCAGGTTTTTATGTTAGCTTGCGGTTCGTACCGTATAAATTTTACCATACAACTGCCTGTTAAGCTATATCCTTCATAAAAGCAAAATGAAGTTTTTCTTACGCCCGTAGAAGAAGGGGAGATGGCTATTATTTATCCTAAAACAAAAGCAAGCTTCCGCGCGGGATGAATCCGCCGGTTTCATTCCAACTCCGTGAGCGGCGCATGCGCTTCATCATACTTTTTCCGCTCAAAAAACGCAAGGTACGCCTCACATGCCGCTTTGCCGGCCTCCTCAACGGCATTTTTCCGCAGCAGCACTATTTTAACCGTTTCAACGGGGAAACGCAGCGCGTTTTGAGTTCCGTATCGCTTTTACTCCGCCCTCATCTCAAAATTCCGTTCTTTCATAAAGGCGTTTATAAAGGCGCGCTTTGTGCAAGGTATGCTTAATCAATCAATTGCCTCAAGCCGTCCGTTCATGCCCGCGAGCCCAAAGGCTGAAAATAGAGGTTCTTTAATGAAAGCATGTTCGGTAAATAATTCTTGTTTCCCATTCCTATCCAGTTTGCTATAATGTTCTTTACGGTTGTTGCATTGGAGGTAAACGGGATGTTCGACGCGGGGAGGTATGACGTTATTGTGCTGGGCGCTGGGCATGCGGGGTGCGAGGCGGCGCTGGCGCTCGCGCGCATGGGCCTAAAAACGCTCTGCCTTACCATTAATCTGGAAGCGGTCGCTCTGATGCCATGTAATCCGGCGATCGGGGGGACGTCAAAGGGCCATCTCGTGCGCGAGATAGACGCGTTGGGCGGAGAGATGGGCGCCGCGGCCGACGACGCGGTAATACAGATCCGCATGCTCAATACGGGAAAGGGGCCGGCCGTGCATTCCCTGCGCGCGCAGATGGATAAACGGCGTTACCACGAGCGGGTTAAGCGCGCGATGGAGATGGAAGAAAATCTTGAGCTTAGGCAGGGCGAATGCGAGCGTATATTGGCTGCGAACGGGCGCGTGAGCGGCGTTGAATGCACAGGCGGCGCGCGTTATTCGTGCCGGGCGGTTATCGTAGCCTGCGGCGTGTACCTGAAAAGCCGGATATTCATCGGCGAAAGCGTGACCGATTGCGGCCCGGCCGGATTAACGCCGGCGAACCGCCTTTCCGCCTCGCTCAACGAGCTGGGTTTTGCCCTGCGCAGGTTCAAAACCGGAACGCCGGCGCGCGTAAACGGGAGGACGCTTGATTTTTCGCGGATGGAGCCCCAGCGCGGGGATACGCCCCCGCCAGCATTCTCCTTCTTAACGCCCGTGCGCGATTTAAAGCAAAGCCTGTGCTATCTGACGTATACCAATGAAAGAACGCATGAGCTTATCCGCGAAAACCTGAGCCGCTCCGCCATGTACAGCGGCCTGGTCGCAGGCACGGGGACGCGATACTGCCCCTCCATCGAGGATAAGATCACGCGGTTTGAAAACAAAGACAGGCATCAGGTGTTCATCGAACCCGAGGGCCTTTCCACAATGGAGATGTATGTGCAGGGTATGTCCACAAGCCTGCCCGAGGACGTACAGCTCAAAATGCTCAGAACCATTCCCGGCCTTGAGCGGTGCTCCATAACAAGGCCCGGCTATGCGATAGAGTACGACTGTATCGATCCGGCCCAGCTGGGGCTTAATTTAGAATCAAAGCAAGTTCCGGGGCTGTATTTTGCCGGGCAGTTAAACGGCAGCTCCGGTTATGAGGAGGCGGCCGCGCAGGGTTTATACGCCGGATTAAATTGCGGCCTCAGCCTGAAGGGGGAAGCGCCGCTGCTGCTCACAAGGGCGGACGCCTACATCGGCGTGCTTGTGGACGATTTGGTCACAAAGGGTACGGACGAGCCCTACCGCATGATGACCTCGCGCGCGGAATATCGGCTTTTGCTCAGACAGGACAACGCGGATATGAGGTTAACTGAGCTTGGAAGGCGGACCGGATTAATAAGCGATAAAAGGTACGAAAGGCTCGTTCAAAAAAAGAGCGCCGTAAAAAAAGCGCTTTTAGACCTTAACGCGTATGCGCCGCCAGACGAACGCATGACGCGTCTGCTGGCGGGAAAGGACGGAGCCGGGGCCAAGCCCGGCGTGAAGCTGTTTGAGCTTATCAAGCGCGGCGTACCGTATACGGATTTAGCACAAGCGTACGGCCTTGGCGCGCTGGATAAAGAAGCCTGTGAGCAGGTGGAGGTTATGGCCCGGTACGACGGGTACATAAAAAAGCAGGAGGATCAGGTGCGGCGGTTTAAGCAGATGGAGCTTTTAGCGCTGCCGCAGGACTTGGATTATGAATCGATAACCGGCCTTCGGCTGGAGGCGAGGCAAAAGCTCAAAGCGCAGCGCCCCGCGAATATCGGGCAGGCTTCGCGCATTTCGGGCGTATCGCCGGCCGACGTCGCGGTGCTGCTGGTACAGATGAAGAGACGGGGCGGAGTATGACGCAAATGAGCTGGATAACTCAATGGATGCCGGATTTAACTAAGGAGCAGGAGCGTCTGTTTATAATTTATTACGATATGCTGACTGAATGGAACCAGCGCGTGAATCTGACGGCGATTACGGGCCGGGAGGAGGTTGCTAAAAAGCATTTCCTCGACAGCCTTCTTGCGGCGGATCTGATACCCCAGGGCGCTTTATGCGCGGACGTCGGCACGGGCGCCGGCTTTCCGGGGATACCGATAAAAATCATGAGGCCGGATATCCGCCTGACTCTGATTGACTCGCTAAACAAGCGCGTGCGCTTTTTAAACAGCGTCGCCGAGGCGCTCGGCATAGAGGCCGACTGCGCGCATACGCGCGCGGAGGACGCGGGGAGGAACAAAGCATACAGGGGCCAATTTGACATTGTCCTCTCCCGTGCGGTCGCGCCGGTCAACGCGCTGCTTGAGTATACGGTTCCGCTCCTAAAAGAAGGGGGCGTATCGCTGATGTATAAAGGCCCGCAGGCCGGAGCGGAGCTTGAGGCCGCCCGAAACGCACTCCGGCTGCTCAACGCGGACGCGCGCGTTATTCCCCGGGACGCGCCCTGGGGAGAGCGGCGTATCATCGCGGCGGTAAAAACCGGGGAAACAAACGCGCTTTACCCCCGCAAAGCGGGCATGGCGGAAAAAAAGCCACTGTAAGCTAAAAGATTAGCGCCTTTTGTCTTTGTTTGCGGGATTTCATAAATCTTGGCGAATGTATGGTATATTGTTATTAGGAGGGATTGTCCATGCCTGTATTTGAGTTTCTAAACGCCGCAAAAAAGGCGGACGCGTCAAAACGCCTTGAGAACATCCCTGTGGACAGCATCCTGCCCAATCCGAATCAGCCGCGCCGCACCTTTGACGAGGACGCGCTCAACGAGCTGGCGGCGTCAATCCGGCAGGTGGGCCTGCTTCAGCCGCTTCTGGTGCGGCGTATGGAAGGCGGATACGAGCTTGTCGCCGGGGAAAGGCGCCTGCGCGCCGTGCGAATACTGGGGCTCGAAAAGGTTCCGTGCGTGGTTCAAAACGACGTTTTCGAGGAGGATTCCGCCATGATGGCGCTGATTGAGAATCTTCAGCGAGAGAATCTGCACTATCTTGAGGAAGCAGAGTGCTACAATGCGCTTCTGGCAGCCTATTCCCTGACTCAGGAGGAATTGGCGGAACGGCTTGGGAAAAGCCAGTCGTCCATCGCCAACAAGTTAAGGATACTCAAGCTTTCGCCTGAGGTTAAGCGCGCCGTTACGGAAGGCAAGCTTTCAGAGCGCCATGCCCGCGCGCTATTGCGTATCCGCGATGAGGAAACGCAGATGGATCTTGTCAACAAGGTTCGTGATAAGGGCTTGTCCGTCAAGGATACGGAGAAGCTGGTGAATAAGACCTTGGATAAGCTCTTTGACAGCAAGAAGGACGGCGCGAGGCCGCGCCCGATTATCGTGCGCATGGTTAAGGATTACCGCTTGTTCATGAATTCAATGAATATGGCCGTGAACCAGCTGCGCGAGGCGGGTTTTACGGTTGAACTGGAACAGAAGGATCGAAGCGACGGCGTCGATATTACCATCAATATTACCCGTATCGGGGGATGATTAACGGCATGATGCTATTACGGCCGGGCAAAACGAGCGTTCACGTTTAAACGGAAAAAAAGCAAGCGGCTAAATATTAAAAGTTTAATATCAAAAAGAGCCGCACAATATAAACATAAAGCGCATGACAAAAGGAAAAAGAATATAAAACAGACCTTAAACGCATTCCATTATGTGGGGTTGTGTGCTATAATGCACGAAATTAATGAAGAGGAGCTGGAAAAGTATGAATATCTGGCATGATATATCGCCCAAAAGGATAAGGCAGAACGATTTTTACGCTGTTGTTGAAATAACTAAGGGCAGTAAAACCAAATACGAGCTGGATAAGGAAACAGGGCTGTTAAAGCTGGACAGGATCTTGTACACATCCACCCATTACCCCGCGAGCTATGGCCTCATACCGCGCACCTTCGCGGCTGACGGCGATCCGCTCGACGTACTTGTCTTATGCTCTGAGCCCATTCATCCGATGGCTCTGGTGCGCTGTTACCCAATCGGCATGATTACGATGCGCGACAACGGCGCGGACGACGATAAGATCATTGCCATACCCTTTGACGACCCGACATATAACGCATACCAAAGCATCGGGGATCTGCCAAAGCACGTTTTTGCCGAAATGAGGCACTTTTTTTCAGTTTATAAATCGCTTGAAAACAAGGAAACGGTTATCGATGAGGTCAAAAGCCGTTCGGACGCGGAGCGGGTCATTCAAAATTCCATCAATACGTATATTGAGCTGTACTGCCGATAAAACCCGGCTTCCCGCTTGCTTAAAAAAGACGTATTCGATATGAATTCCGGGCATGATATTATATGCCGTCAAATTCTTATGATAGCCTCTGTATCGTATTGCGTTTATAGCTTTTTGCCGCCGGATATGTTACAATTAATTGATGCTGACACGGCGCTTTTTTGGACGTCATAGGCTGCACACTATGGTTCCTCTTAAAAAGCGTCATTTTTAAATTACAGCTTTATGCTTTTAGTTAACACTATAAAAGAGAAAATGCATATAGGACGCGGTATAATTTGGTGAAAGCAGGTTGATTTTACAGAAAAACACCCCTGATTTAATCAGGGGTGTTTTCTGGGGTATGCTTTCCCAGCTCAGGTTATATTGCCTCGTAGCTTCCGCATAAGCTCTCGTCTTCTTTACAACCGTTGTGGCAATCGCATCGCGGTTCGACCTGTATTTTTTGAAGCGAGCAATAACTATGATCCGCGTTATAGCGGCAGCTTTCCACGGTGCAACCGATTGTCTGGGAGCCAGTTACTGAATCTGACATTTTGTTATACCTCCTGCAAAATATTTGCACAAATAGTATGTGCGGCAAAAGGGATAATATACTCCGTTATGCGCGCGATGAAAATTTCTCAATCGTGAGGGAACCCATAATTTTGCCACAAGGCTATTTATTTGCTATAATGCTTATACAATGGTTGGAGGAATTAAGAATGGGCAGAATAAAGCTTTTGAGCAATATCATTAATAGTACCACAAATCAGGTCGAGGGTTATTGCGTGATTAAAAGCGTTCAGCAGCGCAGCAACAGCAAAGGTAGCGATTATCTCGATATGGTGATAAGCGATGTGGGCGGGGAGATATCGGCAAAGCTGTGGGATTATAACGCGCTTATCCACGGCGCATACTATCCCGACAGCATTGTTAAGGTTCGCGGAACGCCTACCCTATGGAAGGATACGGAACAGTTGAAAATTGATAGGATTCGCCCGCTTAAGCCGAACGAAGAGGTTGATATGGGCGAACTGCTTTCATGCGCACCGATTGACCCGGATTTGATGTATCAGGAAATTTATGACTGCGCGCAAGAGTTTAAGGAAGAGGATTTAAAACGTCTAGTACAATATATTCTGCGCGATAATAAAGATAAACTTTTATCTCAGCCGGCCGCGCTTAAGGTTCACCATGCTTTTCGCGGCGGCCTGCTCTACCATACGCTATGTATGCTGAGGGTCGCGCGCCAGTTATCCTTAATTTATACAAGGTTGGATATGGACCTTGTTTACGCGGGCGTTATACTCCACGATATTGCGAAACTGACGGAGCTAACCGTTGGCGAGCTGGGCATCGCATCTGGCTACAGTGTGAGCGGGCAGTTGATTGGCCATATTGCGCTGGGTGTGGCGATGGTTGAACGGGTTTCGGCAGAGCTTATGATACCGGAGGAGATAACGAGGCTTGTACAGCACATGCTGCTTTCTCATCATGGCCAGCCGGAATATGGCAGCCCAAAACCGCCCATGTTCCCTGAGGCCGAGGTAGTAAGCTTACTGGACCTGCTGGACGCTAAGCTGTTCACCATGTATGACGCGCTGGAGAATACGCCTGTTGGTGAGTTTACCGAGCGCATCTGGTCCTTGGATAACCGGCAGCTTTACCGTCATGGGCTTTTTATCGATGCGGATACGCAAAAACGCGCCCAAACAATGGAACTTGAAAATTAAAACGCATGAAGTCCGTAAACGCGGTTTATATTAACGGCCAGCCGCCCAAAACTGCGGATTCGAGGTTGCTGGGAAGGAAAAGTAAGCGGCCGCGGGCAGACAATTCGGTTAAGTTGATTTTTAAGGCTTTGCTTGCGGGTGGACTCATGAAAAATGTGAGCGAGCAGCCCTAGCGCAGCTTATGTTTCCCTGCGGGGCGCTGTCCGGGCCGACGGAGCGCCCCGTAATCACACAAGTAGATTATGTTTGTGACAGAGCGCGGCATGCCGTGGCGTTGTTTATATAGATTCTCTGTAGCGTCTTGGAAGTTTGTCTATCTAATTATGGCTGCCGCCCTGTAAAACGCCGCCTGAATTTCGCGTTTCATTAATTGATTGTAGTGAAGGCGAATCATTTAAAGGTTTTTCATTTCGCTTAATTGTGTAGCTAACATACCAATATTCATGCAAGTTTACCAGTTTATGGCTCTATACGAAACAGTTTCAGGCTGCTATTGTTTATGCTATAATTCAAAATATAACGGTTTATTTGCGAAAGTGATATGGCTTTTTCGCATTTAAGCGAAATCACGATAAGGATTTGTATGATGAAACGCAAAAAAATGGTATCGCTTCCGGCGATTTTAATCGTTATATTTACATTAGCCCTTTTTGCTCTCGCTGGCTTGCGCGCGTATCTGTGGGAGCGCGAATCGCTCGCGCTCAAGGATCCTTTACCGGTTCAAAGCGCGCCCGCCCATACGCCTGTTGTCACCGCCGCGCCCGACGATACAGCCGGCAATACGCCCGGCCCTTCGCCGTCTGCGGGTTTCATTGAAACCGCCGTGGTTGTTGATGGGGAAACGATAGGTGTTTTAGCCAGCCGCCAGGCGGCGGAAGAGCTGCTTTTAGATATACTCCGGCATTATGCCGGCTTGTCGGCGCAGGGCGAAACGGTACAAATCGATTTCGCGAACGATGTGCGGCTGGTGGAAAGGCTGGGTGCGGAAATCACAACGAATAAGGACGAGCTGCTCTCCGTTATGATCGGGCCGGAAACCCCGGTTCGCGTAGAGCGGCGCGTACAGACGGCGCGCGAGGAGTTTGACCCGTGCAAAAATGAAACCGTCCACACCCCTTATCTGCCGGAAGGATACCGGATAATTATATCCGAAGGAATAGACGGAGTTGTGCGCTATGTTACGGAAACCATTTATATAAACGATCAAAAACAATCCGGGGAACATACGGAGAAAACGGTAATTGTGGAACGCGTGGACGGCAGGATGCTCTTGGGAACCGCGCGCCCGTCGAGCAGCGAGCCGGGGCGGAACGAGGGAGAAAAGGGGAAAAGCGCAGGCGATCGCACTTTTATCCGGCCGGTTTCCGGTCCCATACTCCTCAACTTTGGCCCATACGCGGGAGGTATGAGCTGGGGCCTGGATTTTGAGGCAGCGGAGGGCGAACCTGTGAAAGCTTCCTGTTCGGGCGTAGTTGTATGCGCTATGGAGCGGGGAGGCTACGGCCTGACGCTGGAAATTGACCACGGCGAAGGATTTGTTACCCGCTATGCGCATTTGCGGGAGATAAACGTAAAGCTTGGGGATAAAATCGAGCAGGGGCAGGAGATTGCGCTTGCGGGAAAGAGCGGCGGCTTAACGCAGGCGCGGCTGCATTTTGAATTGAGGATCAGTTCAATCGCCTATAATCCGCGCTACTACCTTGACGGTTAACGCGTATAAGCGCAAGCGTTATTCGCCCAGCCTTTACCATTAATATAATTTTATATTCGCAGAACAGCCGGAGTTTTCTTTCGTGCAAACCGATTTAATAAATACCGTTCGACCCTATCAGCCTTGCTTGAACGAAATTATATGCATATTGGCTGCTCGCATTTTTGGGTATATTGCCCGCTGAAAACAAACCGTTTTTGCGAATAAACCTAATCATGATCGATTTATATAAGCCGAGTTTTCGCCCGTGGACTTACGATCTGCGGGCTTATATTTAACGCTGAAGCGTTTTTATCCTCTAAAAGTGGCGTGGTTTTTTAAAAATCCAGCCGAACCATATAGACGCCCCTAATCTTCGGGGTGCTGCCCGTGGTTCTTTTTTTAGTTGCGTTATTCTTAAATTACTTAATTTTTGCTGGCAGTTACATCGTCACGTTATCTTTTTTAGCGGAATTGACCCGGAAACATTAATAAAAGGGATAGGATGACCTGCGCTGGGGTCGTGGACTTTTTTTGCCAAAAGTGCGTAGCGCGTATATGCAGAGCCAAAGCCGATGGCCGCGGGGTTGTTTCGGCTTAAAATTGATGATAAAATAATTAAGCTGATGATTTAAAGGGAAGGGGGGCATGAATGTGCTAAACATATACAAAACGGTGGATGGGAAGCTGATTGAGCTTGATCAAATCGCCGACGGCGTTTGGGTGCATCTCATTGATCCCGAACAGGAAGAGGTTGAGCGCGTAATCCGGGAATTGGACCTGGAGCCCGATTATGTCCGCGCCGCGCTGGATGAGGAGGAATCGCCGCGCGTTGAAAGCGACGAGGGGCAAACGCTGATTATCGTGGACTTGCCGACCGTGCAGCCCGACGGCAGGACGTTTGTTTATAATACCATCCCTCTTGGAATCATCCATAGCGAGAAGGCGCTCGTGACCGTGTGCCTCAAGGAAAGCTCGATTATTGATAATTTTACAGAGGGGCGTGTGCGCGGGTTCTCAACGCTGAAGAAAACCCGGTTTATTTTACAGCTGCTTTACCGGAACGCCTCACGGTTCCTTCAATACCTTAAACAAATTGACAAGGCCAGCTCTCTTGTGGAGGCGGAGCTTCATAAATCGATGAAGAACCGCGAGCTTATCCAAATGCTTAAGCTTGAAAAGTCGCTGGTGTACTTCTCCACCTCCCTTACGGGAAACGAAGCGGTCATGGAAAAGCTTCTTAAAATTGAGGATGTAAAAAAGTACCCTGAGGATACCGATTTGCTTGAGGACGTTATTATAGAAAACAAGCAGGCCATTGAGATGTGTAAGATTTACAGCGACATTCTCTCGGGTACGATGGACGCGTTTGCGTCAGTCATTTCCAATAACCTTAATATTGTAATGAAACTGCTCGCTTCGCTGACGATTGTTATCAGCATACCGACAATTGTCGCAAGCTTTTTTGGCATGAATACGGGCGTGCCGTTCGAGGGAAGCGTAGGGGGGTTTTATATCGTTATCGGCATCGCGGCGGCGCTGTCCGCCGCAACGGCATTTATTTTATGGAGAAAGAAGATGTTTTAATGCCACTGCTTAAGTTTAAATGCGGCGCCTGCGGGCGCGTTTTTGAGGAGTTTGCGCGTTTATCCGCCCTGAGCGGCGTTAAGTGCCCCGGCTGCGGCGGGGCCGCGGACCGCGCATACGAGGGCAAGTGTTATGGGTGGACAACGCAGGGCGCGAAAAGCGAGGGTTCTGGGTCGGGATGCTCCGGCTGCGCGGGCGGGCATTGCGGAACCTGCGGACGCCATTGATTTTTAAGGGGAGAATACTATGGCGCATTATCTAATCAACGGCGGCAACAGGCTTGAGGGCGAGGTCGTAATAAGCGGCGCGAAGAATGCCGGGCTGCCGATTGTGCTTGCCACGATATTGGCGGGCGAAAGCTGCCGAATTGAGAATTTGCCATCCATTGAGGATATTCACAAACTCCAGCAAATCCTTGTGCGCATGGGAGCGAGCGTGGATTTCACGCCCGATGGCGGCATGCGGGTTGATCCGCGCGGAATCAGCGAGTGCAACGTAACATTTGAAATGGTGAGCGCCTTGAGGGCGTCTTACTACCTGCTCGGCGCGCTCCTAGGCCGGTACGGGCGCGCTCGCATCGCTCTTCCGGGCGGCTGCTCGATTGGGCAAAGGCCAATTGACCAGCATATCAAGGCCATGAGAGCGCTCGGCGCTGACGTGGTTATTGAAAAGGGGATTGTCAACGCTACCGCGCAAAGGCTTTACGGCGCGGAGATCTATCTTGATGTGGTAAGCGTAGGCGCTACTATTAACACCATGCTCGCGGCCGCGCGCGCGGAGGGCCAGACAATTATTAACAACGCCGCGAAAGAGCCGCATGTTGTGGACGTAGCCAATTTCATCAACATGATGGGAGGCTCGGTAAAGGGCGCGGGTACGGACGTTATACGCATAATGGGAAAAAAGCAGCTGCACGGCTGTACATATGCCATCATACCCGACCAGATTGAGGCGGGTACTTTTATGATTGCGGCCGCGGCCACTTGCGGCGACGTGATTATCAAAAACGTGATTCCCACTCACCTCGAGGCCATATCCGCCAAGCTGATGGAAAGCGGCGTTAGCGTGATTGAAGGCGACGACGGCCATGATTTTTATATACGCGTTACCGCCGGCGGCCGGCCGCGCGCGGTGCATATTAAAACGCTGCCGTACCCCGGTTTCCCTACGGATCTTCAGCAGCCCATGATGGCGTTCCTTTCAACGGCGGCCGGCAACAGCTACATTGTTGAAAATATTTTTGAAGACCGCTTTAACCACGTTGCGGAGCTTAGGCGGATGGGCGCGAATATCGTTGTAAACAGCCGAACAGCTACCATTGAGGGCGTAAGCAGGCTGACGGGCGCGCCGCTGTACGCAACCGACTTAAGGGCGGGGGCGGCGTTGATTATTGCGGCGCTGATGGCTGAGGGCGAAAGCCGGATTGAACAAATCCATTATATTGATCGCGGGTATGAATACCTTGAACGCAAGCTTCAGGCGCTGGGCGCGGATATACGGCGCGTTAACGGGTAGCGTTCTTTTGTTTGCTGAACAAAGGGCGTTCAAAGCATTGTAAGAGCCGTATGCAATTACGTGTGAAAACAGGATTAATTAGAAACAGGCGGCCGGTTTCGGCCGCCTTATCATTTACTGAGTTGTCAGGAGACGTTGATTTTTTCACCTAGAATATAGAGCGGGCGGCCTTTAACCTCGTCATATATTCGGTTTAGGTATGCGCCCTGTACGCCCATGCCCAGCAAGGTAAGGCCGTTTAATAATACAAGGCCGTCCGCTGCCCAAAGCCATGGCGCGACGCCCACGGTTATCGCGCATACAATAAGCGCAACAAGACCCAGCCCGCCGACAGCCGATACGGCCGCGCCGGCATAGCCCGCAAGGGAAAGCGGACGGTAGGAAAAGCCCAGTATGCCGTCGAGCGCCAGCTTAAGCATTTTCTTCATGGTGTATTTCGTTTTACCCGCGAAACGCTCGTGCCTCACATATTCCACAGGTACGGATTTAAAGCCCATCCATGCGCTCATTCCGCGAAGAAAGCGGTTATGCTCGCGCATATTCAAAAATTCGTTGGCCACTTTTTTGTCAATAAGGCGGAAATCGCCCGTATCCAATGGTATTGGATACGCGCTCATTGCTGAAAGCAGGCGGTAATAGCAAAAAGCAGTGAATTTCTTAAATATGGTTTCGCCCTCGCGCTTGGCGCGTTTTCCGTACGCGATATCCGCGCCGTTCTCCCAAGAGTCTACCAACTGCGCTATTACCTCGGGCGGATCCTGCAAATCCACATCGATGATGATCAGCGCGTCGCCCCCCGCGTGATCCATAGCGGCCGTAACCGCGAGTTGGTGGCCGAAATTCCGTGAAAAGGAGAGCACTTTAACATGCGGGTTGTCGTTCGCGATTGAACGCAAAATTTCCATGCTTCCGTCCCGGCTGCCGTCATTGGTATAAATAATTTCATAGGGGTAGCCAAGGGCTTTCATCGCCTCGTCCATACGCTCGAACGAAGCGGGGAGCACCTCCTCCTCATTAAAAACGGGTACAATTAAGGAGAGCAGCTTGTCCTTGTTCATAAACACACCTCCGTCTTTATTCCTCTTTTGCTTCTCGGTTTGGCGAATCAGTTATATAGATTATATCCGTATATGGATGCAGGGACAATCGGCGAAATAAAATATACCAAAAAGCATTGAAAAGGCGCGCCTTTGGGATATAATAGCATTGTGCGCTGCCACGCACGCGTTGGGAGTTAAGGAAAATACGCCGCGCTGTTCAGCTTTCGTGACTGGGCGCTTTAACATGGCGGATAAACATGAGTTCACGCGCTGGTTTTGGCTCCGCATAAAAGGCCGCGGCGGCCGGGCTCGGCGCACAGGCTGTAAACGACGTCGCGGTATACGGATATGCTCTCCACAGTGCGATTTCAGGCTCGGGCTCTATGCGCGCCGGAACGGATAAAAAAGGAGAAGCGGGGTTTTACCCCAAAATGCCATATGAAGTATGGCAAGCGCTGTTTTTGACAAAGGCTTAAAATAGTATTTGCACCCTGTGCGCGGCGCTATAATACGACTAATTTAATAACGGAGGTAAGAATATGGGACTGGTAACAACAAAGGAAATGTTTGATAAGGCCTATGCCGGCGGTTACGCGATAGGCGCGTTTAACGTGAACAACATGGAGATAATACAGGGTATAACGGAGGCGGCGAAGGAGGAGAACGCGCCGCTTATCCTTCAAGTTTCATCGGGCGCGCGCAAGTACGCAAACCATACCTACCTGCTAAAGCTCGTTGAGGCTGCGATAATTGAAACCGGGCTGCCTATCTGCCTGCATCTGGATCACGGCGATTCGTTTGAGCTGTGCAAAAGCTGCATTGACGGCGGGTTTACGTCCGTGATGATTGACGGAAGCCATCATAGCTATGAGGATAACGTCGCGCTTACTAAAAAAGTGGTGGACTACGCGCACGATCACGGGGTCACGGTCGAGGGCGAGCTTGGCCGTCTCGAGGGCGTTGAGGATGATGTTAAGGTCGCCGAAGGAGAGGGGAGCTATACCGACCCGGCGCAGGTAGAGGATTTTGTATCAAGAACGGGCGTGGATTCGCTCGCGATAGCCATCGGAACCAGCCATGGCGCATATAAGTTCAAGCCCGGAACAAAGCCACAACTGCGCTTCGACATACTTGAAGAGGTGCAAAAGCGGCTGCCCGGCTTCCCGATCGTGCTGCACGGCGCGTCCAGCGTTATGCCCGAGTTTGTAAAAATGATCAATGAGTTCGGAGGGAACATGCCGGATGCTATTGGCGTACCCGAGGAGATGCTGCGCAAAGCGGCTTCGATGGCGGTATGCAAAATCAACATCGATTCCGACTTAAGGCTTGCAATGACCGGTACAATCCGAAAATATTTCAGCGAAAATCCCAGCCATTTTGACCCGCGCCAGTATCTTAAGCCCGCGCGCGCTGCCATTAGGGAGATGGTACGCCATAAGCTTATTAACGTGCTGGGCTGCAGCGGCAAGGCGTGAGGGCGCGTTATGGATATGCAAGATGAACGCGAAATATACGCGGCGGAATTTGAAACCCAGCTTACGCTGGTAGATGATAATGGCGTTGAGCAGGAGTTTGAAGTACTCGCGACCGCTCAAATCCGAAACGCCATACGCTGTATATGCCTCGCTCCGGTAGGCGGCGGCGAAGACGAGAATCCTGAGCTGGTCATACTGCGTCTGATGGAGGGAGCCGCGCCGGGCGAGCTTTCTCTAGCCGGACTAGAGGATAAGGAACTTTTGGACGAGGCTTATGAAACGTTCATTGAAATGTTTCGTCAGGCCGGCATGGAACCTGAAGAGGTCGATTAAAGCGGCGGCCGGTCAAAGTGCGTCCGCGATATTCAAGGCGTCTGGGCCGGCTTAAGCTAAGTGAGAGATGTGCCAGAGTGATTTAAAGGAGGCGTGATTTTACGCTGATGATAAAAGGCTTATTTAAATGAAAAAAAGGAGGCGGTCCGCTGTTTGGCCGGTACTCATTTGTCTGCTCTTGCTGACGGCAGGCGTTCTGCTTTACAGCAATTTCGCGCTTACCGTATCGTATTACGACGCGAAGTTTATGAGCCTTCCATCCCAATTCAACGGTTATCGCATTGCGCTGTTATCTGATTTGCACGGGCGTGATTGGGGAGGACGGCTTGTCGACAGGATTAAAGCAGAGAAGCCCGACGTTATTGTGATGTGCGGAGATATGGTGGGTGAAAACGACGAGGATTTTTCGGATTTAAAAAAGCTTTCGGAAGAGCTTGCCGAAATCGCCCCCTCTTTTTTTGTTACCGGGAACCATGAAACGCCGCTAAACTATGAACTTCGGCAGCATGATGGGCGCAGAGTATCCGCCCTTAATATGCTTTATGCTTCGTTAAAAGAGGCCGGCGTTACGCCTCTCATTAACGCCCCGTATGTTATCAACAGAGGAGATGATAGCATAACGCTTTTTGGCATGGAGACGCCGCAGGAGTTTTATTTTGAGGACGAGCTCACGGGAGAAATGCTGAAAGGGCTTTTCGGCCAGTTTAAGGCGGATGGCTTTACGATACTGCTGGCCCACGATCCAAGGCCCTTTGCCGCGTACGCTCAATGGGGAGCGGAGCTGACGCTTGCCGGGCATATGCACGGCGGCGTGGTTCGACTACCCTTTATAGGCGGTGTATTATCGCCCGACCGCACGCTGTTTCCTGAATATGCGGGCGGACAATATGAAATGAATGGGAAACGCATGATTGTCGGCAGGGGGCTGGGGCAAGCCGGTGCGCCACGGTTTTTGAACCCCTCTGAACTGTGCGTTATAACGCTCGTCAATGGATGACTTTATGGCAAAGCGGATACAGGAGCTGGCGCGCCGATGTACTCAGAGGGATACTTTGCTGTCGCTTCCATTTCTCGATCCCAAAACACAGGCTGAGGCGGAGAGGATGTTAAGGGGAACCCGCCATCTGTTTCACGGCGGTTATCAGGGGGCCGAGCGCAAATGCCTGATTTTCCTACCCTCTTATATGAGCGCGGAGGAATGGAAGCCGGACTCAACGATTTTAGCGCTGCGCGTTGAGGCCCCGTTTCCCCCGAAGCCTCTTACGCATCGCGATTACCTAGGTTCGCTTCTGGCGCTTCAGATAAAGCGCGAATGCGTCGGGGATATTCTGGTTCGAGAGCGGGGCGCGGTCGTTCTTTTGCTCAACACCGTCGCGCAAGTGATTCAGGAGCAATGGCAAACGGTCGGCCGCGCCAAAATACAATGTGAACGGTTATCGTTATCTGAAGTATTTTGGGGCGACGAGCGCGAGGAGCGTATGCGCGTAACGGTGAGCAGCCTAAGGCTGGACGCGGCGGCGGCCGCGTGCTTTAGCGTCTCGAGGGGGAGAATGAGCTGCCTGATTGAACAGGGCGCGGTGAAGGTGAACTGGTCCGTATGCTTGCATAAGGACGGCTCGGTATCCGAAGGAGACGTTATCAGCGTGCGCGGCATGGGCCGCGCGCGGCTGGACGCGGTCGGTGGATTATCGCTAAAGGGCCGCGTTTTTCTTGAGATTATCCGGTATGTATAGGATTTGCTCCGACTTAAGCTTACGCTTATAAAACGGAATCTCTGGAGTTCATAATGAAAGGCGAACTCGGGTTAGGGATTCGCCTGAGACTAATATGCCTTCATGATAGCTGGGTAAACAGCATACCTTAGGCTTTGATTTGAGCTGTCGTATGCGCTCCGCGAATAAAACCATTGAGAAAATTAACAGCCCTATGCAAGGCCGAACAGCCGTGCCAGCCCCGCCACGGCCGCGCACAACGCCATGCCGCACAGCGTGGGGGCCAGGAAGGAGACGCCGGTCCATTTCATGCTCTGCGTTTCTTTTTTTATAGTCAGGCAGGTTGTTGAGCAGGGCCAATGCATCAAACAGAAAAGCATGGTGCATAGCGCGGTCAGCCAGGTCCATCCGTTATCCACGAGGAGCGTTTTCAACTCTATAAGGTTCAAATCCAAAATGCTTCCGGCCTGCATGTACGCCATGATAGCGACGGGTATCACAATTTCGTTTGCGGGAAACCCGAGTATGAACGCGAGCAGGATAACGCCGTCGAGCCCCAGAACCCTCGCGAATGGGTCCAGGAACCCGGAACATATTTTAAGAATTGAAGCCCCGTCTACATATACGTTGCCCATTATCCATATGATGAGCCCGGCCGGGGCGGCTACGGCGACGGCCCTCCCAAGCACGAAGAGGGTCCTATCGAAAATCGAGCGGATGATTACCTTGCCGAACTGCGGCCTACGGTATGGCGGAAGCTCAAGGGTAAACGCGGATGGCACGCCTCTTAAGACGGTTTTAGATAGAATGCGCGAGGCCATGAACGTCATCAATATGCCCAGCACAATTACGGCTGTAAGCAGTATGGCTGAAAGTATAGACGCGCCAAACCCGACGGCGCCCCCCAAAAAAAACATGCTGATAATTGCAATGAGCGTTGGGAACCTGCCGTTGCACGGAACAAAGTTATTTGTGATAATCGCGATAAGCCGCTCGCGCGGCGAATCGATGATACGGCATCCGGTTACGCCCACGGCGTTGCAGCCGAACCCCATGCACATGGTTAGCGCCTGCTTGCCGCATGCGCAGGCCTTATGAAAGCTTCTGTCCAGATTGAACGCGACGCGGGGTAGGTAACCGGAATCCTCCAGCAAAGTAAACAATGGAAAAAATATGGCCATCGGAGGGAGCATAACGGCGATAACCCATGCCAGCACCCTGTATACGCCAAAGATCAGCACACCGGTCAGCCATTGGGGAGCGCCCGCCCAATTAAAAAGATCGACCAACCTGTCCTGTATCCAGAACAGGCCTTCAGACAAAAGCGAGGAAGGGTAATTCGCCCCGGTTATGGTGATAAAAAACACAACCGCCAAAAGCAGAAGCATAACGGGCAGGGCGGTATAGCGGCCCGTGAGTATTTTATCGATTTTGCGGTCATGCTCCAAAAAATCCTCTTTACCGTAAGATACGGCCAGCTTATTTATCTCGGCGGCCCGGGCGACGATGCGGCCAACCACCTGATCCCGAAACGCATCCGAGTCCATTCCCGCCGCGTTCAAGGCGGCGCGAGCGCTGCTCAGCGCATTAGCGGCTTCGGGATAATCCCCTATACGCATTGACAGCCTGTTTTCAAGGGATTGAATTAAGGTGGGTTCGCCATCCAACACCTTAACGGCCGCCCAACGCGGCGGTATGGATGAGGCCGAGACAGGCGAAGGCAAATGGTGGGCCAAAATATCCGCGGCTTCATCGATTACCCGCCCGTAGCTCAGGCTGAGAGGCGGGCGCGTGGGAGCCTTTACCGATTCCGATATTTTTTCCACGAGCTCATCGAGCCCCTGGTTTGAACGCGCCGAACAGCCGACGACCGGTAAGCCGAGCTCTCGTTCGAGTACGGCGAGATCCACCGTAATCCGCTTCTTCTTCGCCTCGTCCATAAGGTTGACGCATACGATCGTTTTGGGGCAGAGCTCATGAACCTGAAGCACAAGGTTGAGGTTGCGCTCAAGAACGGTTGCATCGCATACCACAACAACCGCGTCAGGAGCGTCAAAACACAGGAAATCCCGCGCGATCTCCTCCTCCTGCGAATTCGACATAATCGAATAGGTTCCCGGCAGGTCAACAAGCGTAAATTGCTCTCCCTCATACTGATACTGCCCCCTTGCCACAGCTACTGTTTTTCCCGGCCAATTTCCCGTATGCTGGTTCATGCCGGTTAACGCGTTGAACACCGTGCTTTTGCCGACGTTCGGGTTCCCGGCAAGGGCCACGGTAAAATGAGGCGTAAACGGCGTTTCCATACGCGCTACCTCCTGTTGTGCATTTAACTTTTGTGTTATGCTTATGTGCGGGAATAACCGCATATTCGCTAAAAAAACCTTACAGGCGCGGTATAAAGCGCAAAGACGGCCCGGCTCCGCTTACATTAAGACTTCAAGACGTCTTGTAGGATTGCAGAACACGGCATTTAACATTGACAAATATGGCAATATGAGTTATGAATTAAATTAACCTGCGGCGTCACGCCGTAAAAAACATGAGGAGTATGCCGGGACGCCGCAACGCCCCGGTATGGTATGTGATGAATATTCGATTTATAAGCCGGCCTAACCTGTTTTTGGAATCCATAGAGCTTGTTTACAGATATATTCGGGGTGATACGTCGGGTTCATTGGAACAGCGTATCATCAACCAGTACAACGAAAGATTTGACGAGAGGCAAAAAAACGCCATATACGAATATATATCGGCGCTTAATAAGCTGTTTAGGGAGGCCGGCTCCGTCATCGATGCAAAGGATGATGATATTGAGCGTTATTTTGCCAGATACGAGACGGGGACAAATATGACCAGCATCTGCCTGGCTAAAATCATGACATTTGCGTTTGCGGATATATCGGTAACGGATTTTGACGAATCGGTCCTTAGGATAAAGGAGCGTTTTAAGAAGCTGACGGGCGCTAATTACAGCTTTTGCCGGATTGGTTACCTGGGGTTCATCGAATACGTGAAAGAGGAAAACGGCCCGATGAAGAGCTTAAAGGAACAGGTGGATTTAATCGATATTCCTAACCGGTATAAATGGGATATCTTTAAGGCCTTGTCCGATTTTGATAATGAAATAGACCGCTTGGCGGATTTGCTCAGGCCCGTAGCCGAGAAGCTCGATACCCGCCTCGGCGTTTTTGACGGGGCGGCCGTTGAGCGCGAAGCGTTTTGGCACAAATATTTCAGCCAAACAAGCCTTGCGCGGATGATAAACGAGGAAGGCGGTGAAGGCGTGCAGTTTGAAAATCGGGATTTACAGGCGTATTTATGGCGTATCGCGTGCGATTGTATGACTGCGGACCCGCTCGCTGATGATGATCGTACCGCTAACCTGTACATAGGAATGCTGGTTGAGCCGGATATAATCATTCACAGCCGTGAATTGAAAATTGATTTGATTCAAAAGACTCTCCATACGCTCGGCAACAAAAAGCGCCTTGAAATCATCCATCTGCTAAAGAACAAGAGGCTTTTCGGATTTGAAATAGCTACCCGGGTCGGTCTTGACGCGACTACGGTTTCCCGGCACTTAGCCGCGTTAAGCAAATGCGGCATGATAACCGCGCAAAAAGGGGAAGGGCATATCATTTATTACACGGCAAACAAAACGACTATCAAGCGTTTTTTCAATACCGTCTACCGCGTTCTGATGGATGATGAGTAATGTTATGTAACTTCTGATTCTAAACAATTAACTCTTTCCTGTTATATACATATATTGATAGTATAGTTTCAATTTTAAAGTGGACAGGAGGTATAAGAGTGTTCCTCTCTTTTTTGTCAAAAGCCAAGCAAATGGGTAAGCTGATGCTGAGAAAGCCGGACGCGAGGGCGATTGTGCGCGGCAACGCGCAGCATCTGAACCTTCGCGGAATGGTATCGTTCTATCAGGATTCTCCGGGCGTGCTTGTTGTCGCGGAGTTTATGGGCCTGCCTGAGAAAACCGGAAAGTGCGGTGGGAATATATTCGCGTTTCATATCCATGAGGGCGATAGCTGCACCGGAACGCCGGAGGAAAGCTTCTCCGCCGTGGGCAGCCATTATAATCCGAATAACTGCGCTCATCCGTTTCACGCGGGGGATTTGCCGCCCGTATTTGAGTCCGGCGGCCAGTCGTTTATGGCCGTATGGACCGGAAGGTTTAATGTGAATGACGTAATTGGCCGAACGGTTATTTTGCATAGCCACATGGACGATTTCTCTACACAGCCCGCAGGAAATTCGGGGGAGAAAATCGCATGCGGGGAAATCAGGCGTGCTTAAAACACATTTATAAACCGCCCACGTGTTAACTATGCATGCATTTCTGCGTGTTGTATTTTAACAAAACGCAGTACTTAGGTCAATGCTACATTGCGCGTTTATTGTCATAATTCGTATGGTAGTTTATGGAAATAACGCATTAAGTCGAATAGCGCGCCGGCATAAGCCTGCTTCGGCGCTGTTATTCGGCTTAGTACAATATGAGATTACGGTTATTATGTAAATTTTTAAATTGCGCTTTCATTTCACGGATAACAAATCTATATATAAAAAATGTAAATTTTACCTTTACAATTTTGTTATCAATAAGTAATATAGACATATATACTGCCGCTCGGTTGTATATACAAGCCTTTTTGTATTTTTTAAAGCGGTACTCTCAGCGCGGGCTTAGACGAGAATTTTCATTAAGATTGCGCAAAGGAAGAGAAAATGTGGTTTAATGCGGCTCAAGCCGTATAGCGCATAGTAATTTTTTTAATATTTAGATGTATTTGCTTGGCGACCATAAATACGAAACAGAAACACAGAAGGAGGTTTTTTTATGACAAACAGGATTTATGCCCGGGTTCTTGCCGCTACCCTATGCCTGTTACTGCTGGCTGCCGGATGTTCAGCGCCTGTTCCCGCAGGCGGGGCCGGTACGCCGCACCCTGATGGAAGCGAAAGCCCGATCGCCGTGGTTCCGTCGCCTTCGGCTCAGCCTATGCCCTCGCCGGAGCCTGCTCCTGAATATCTTCGCGTAATCCCGTATGAGAAAATAACGCCATTGAGCGAACAGGAGTTAAAATCCATGTTGCTCCGCCATGCGGGTAAAAGCGAGAGCGAACCTATTGACATACCAATTTATTGGAAGGACTCTATCATCGAAATGAAGCCTAGTCGATACCGCTATATACGACTCGGTTACGACAGCGGATTTTATACCATGACGTATCCAAATTCACAGGGAATTTGGTTCACATATTTCTTGGAATGCGTGCCTACGGAGGCCATCCGTATGATGGATGACGGGGGATACTGCTACCTGATGTACGAAACGGAGCAGGGGCAGCGGATCTATGTTTTTTCGAATTCAAGCTGTTTCAGAACTGCCGGCGTGCCGGTTTTAATGGAAAATAAGCTGTCGTATGCGGATTTCTCCGGCGTTAAGAAAGGGATGGAAATAAGCGAGCTCATCGCAATTGATCCTGCTATGGCGGTTTACAGCGAATACTTTTACAGGAAGATCGTCGCCTACGATATGCCCATACTATATCCGGAGTATGTACCATATACGACGGTGAGCGTTTTGACGGACGGGGCCTTGAAGCTGACCTTTGAGCTGGTAAAGGGGAAACTGCTGGTGGAAACCATCACGTTCAATAAGGATTTCCTCCTTGAAGGCTGTTACGAAACCATCTGCTACCGCATAGCGGAGGCGGATTATCGGGATAATCCGTGATTCTACTTGAAGTATTCTTAATGAATATGCGAGAAGTTTGGCTGGCTTTGTGATGCGCTACGGAATTAACGGCCGCCGGCACATAAACGGGTGAATAATTCAATTAAACGTTTTTTAGAAACGTATAAATATCGAAAAATAAGGAGAGAGCAAATGAAAAAAAGTGTTGCTGTGGTATTGGTTGTTTTTTTTATAACGGCACTTATCCTTCCCGGCTGCGAGAACGGGAGGGGCACCATGCAAACGGAGCCTACCGCCCCGATTGCACCTGAACCCACGGCGCAAGTCGATCCTGGACCGTTTATTACAGAGCCTATGATAACGGCTTCAAATTCAAGCAAGTTTGTTATCGGGCTGCGGAGCGACGGCTCGGCCGTCGCGGCGGGGGACAATACAGACGGCCAATGCGAGGTATCCGGCTGGGCGGAGATTATCGCCGTATCCGCGGGCTACCGCCATTCGGCGGGGCTTAAAAAGGACGGCACGGTCGTGGCGGCGGGCTATAACATTGACGGAAGCTGTAATGTACAGGAATGGGCGGACGTCGTCGCGGTATCCGCGGGGAATTGGCATACGGTAGGGCTTAAAAGCGACGGGACCGTAGTGGCAGTCGGGGAAAACGCGGACGGGCAGTGCGACGTTACTGAATGGACGGATATTGTTTCGGTGTCGGCGGGAGATTTTTATACAGCCGGCGTTAAAAAGGATGGCAAGGTCGTTTTGACCGGGCGCATGAGTGAGGAAATCGAGCGAGCCTTACGTTGGAATAGTATTATCGATGTTTCGGCCAATAGCCAATCTATTGCAGGGCTGACGAGGGATGGGAAGGTCGTTTGGGACGGCAGGTTCGTAGACGAAGAAAAAGAAATAACTATGAGCTGGAATGATATCGAACGGATTGCGCTGAGCGAAACCCATATTGTGGGCCTTCAAAGCGACGGAACGGTTTTAGCCGCCGGCGGGTCTGATTCGGGTGAGTGCGATGTTGAGCAGTGGAGCGACACTGTTGCTGTTTCGGCGGGTGTGGCATATACTGTAGGGCTTAAAAGCGATGGGAGCATTCTCGTAACGGGATCCGGCTGGACTTATTATCTCAACGAGGATTTAGTAGGGCGTACGGACATATCCGCAATATCAGACGACCTGGCCTTGACTAAAGACGGGGTTATAGCCGAAACAGGAAACAAGAACAGCGTGGTAAGCAAATGGTCGGATTTAACGGCCATCTCATGTGGAACTTCGTGTATTGTGGGGCTTAAGCGTGACGGCACGGTCGTTGCGTGGGGGTATTATTCCCTTTATGGCGAGTGCGATGTGGAGAGCTGGAAGGATATTGTCGCGATAGCGGGGGGGCAGGGCTTTACGCTGGGTCTTAAGGAGGACGGTACGGTAGTTTCAACCGGCTTGGAACGGGATGTGTCGGATTGGCGGGATATACGCGCCATCTCAGCAACAGGCGAAGCCGTCGGGCTTAGAGAGGACGGCACGGTGGTTACGTCGGGCGCTATCGATTACTTTAATCAGGGCGCCGTGGCGGATTGGACGGATATTACGGCCATAGCTGCTGGGCAATGGCATACTGTCGGGCTTGTAAGCGACGGCACAGCCGTTGCCGTTGGCGACAACCTGTATGGACAATGCGACGTTACGGATTGGAAGGATTTATCGGCCGTCGCGGCCTCGTCAGTACATACCGTGGGGCTAAAAAGTGACGGAACGGTCGTAACGGCCGGAGATAACTCCAACGGGCAATGCGATGTATCCGGCTGGAGGGATATCATTGCCATCTCCTGCGTGGATTGGTTAACGATAGGGCTTAAAAGCGATGGATCTGTTGTAATAACGGGACATGACAGCATTTACGGCTGGAATTTGGGCGAATGGCCAGGCGAGTGATGATTGCGGTATAACCTTCATGCCTGACGGAAGCTATTGGTATGCCTTAGAATGCGGCGCATAAGACGACATGGAACGCGTTTTTTATAAGAGGACGTATGGGCTAAGAATTTAAGTTCTCTTTGATTGCGGAGCGTCTCAAAGTGAAATGGTTGTTGAGCCATATCGCCGTCTTCCGTCACAAATCAGAGGTTGTTTGAAGAATGCTGTCAGCGTGTGACCGACGGTATGGGTATACCTATATCTTTAACCAATGGAAAGCGCTTGAGAAATAGGAATAAAAAACGGTTATAAATGAATATCCCCTTGCTGGATTCGCGCCCGAAACGTGACGAGCAAAAGCCCCGCGCAAATCCATGCGCGGGGCGAAAACCGCTTGTTTTTATTCGGTTCCGCGTCCCGCCCGGCGTTTTACGCGGTCAGGGCTTTATGGCTGCGAGCCGCTCCAGCCAAACGCGCGCGGTAGCGTCGCTCGGCATGCGCCAGTCCCCGCGGGGCGACAGCGTTACGGAGCCAACCTTCGGCCCGTCCGGCAGGCACGAGCGCTTGAACTGCTGCGAAAAGAAACGGTTATAGAACAATTTGAGCCACTTGAGAATGATTTCCCCGGTATAAGCTTCACGGAAAGCCTGAACGGCTAAATAGTATATTTTTTCGGGTGGGAATCCAAAGCGTACGACATAATAGAGAAAAAAGTCGTGAAGCTCATACGGGCCGATAATTTCCTCCGTTAGCTGAACCATGCTATCCCCCTTGGCGGGCAGAAGCTCCGGGCTTACCGGGGTATCCACAATATCCTGCAACACCTCTTTTAAATCATCGCCGGATATAGACGCAACATAGGAGATAATATGGCGGATAAGCGTTTTGGGAACGGAGGAATTGACCCCATACATGGACATATGATCACCGTTATACGTCGCCCATCCAAGCGCCAGTTCCGACAAATCCCCTGTGCCAACGGCCAGGCCGCGCCCGCTGTTGGCCAAATCCATCACGACCTGCGTACGCTCGCGGGCCTGCGCGTTTTCAAATACCGTGCTGTAATCGCCACCCGCGTGGCCGATATCCTCAAAATGCATTGAAACCGATCGGGTAATATCAACCGTTTTGAAGGATACGCCAAGAAGCCGGCATAGCTTTTGAGCGTTTGAGCGCGTGCGAGCCGTGGTGCCAAAGCAGGGCATGGTCACCGCGGTGACTGCGCTTTTGTCACGGCCGATTAATTCCATAGCGCGCGTGCAGACCAGAAGCGCCAAGCAGGAGTCAAGCCCGCCGGATACGGCGATAACCAGCGATTCGGCCCCCATATGCTCAATGCGCTTTTTCAGGCCGTGAGCCTGGATGGAGAGTATTTCCTCGCAGCGGACGTCCCTGTCGAGCGGCTCCTGAGGGACAAAGGGGAAGGGCGAAAACTTGCGCGTAAGCGGCGTGTTATAAGTATTTAGATGAAACGAGACGGTTTGGTATCCCGCGGCATTGTACGCGCTGAACGTTGTGGCGCGGCCGCGCTCGGCTTCCATCCGTTCGAGATCCGGCTGTGCCATAGTCAGCCCGCATTCGTACTGACGGCTTTGCGCCAGGAATACGCCGTTTTCCGCAATGATGCTATGCCCGGAAAAAACCAGGTCCGTAGTCGATTCGCCTTCTCCCGCATCGCAATACACATACGCGCACATTAGCCTTGCGGATTGTGAGGATACGAGAGAGCGGCGATATTCGCGCTTTCCAATCATCTCGCTGCTGGCCGAAAGGTTTGCGATAAGGGTCGCGCCCGCGAGCGCATGGCTGGATGAGGGCGGCTCTACTACCCAGAGATCCTCGCATATTTCAATTCCCAGCGTAAACGATTGCATAGAGTCGCAGGAAAAAAGCAGCTTCTTCCCAAACGGGCATGATTGGCCGAAAAGCTGCATATTGGAATTAGCTTCAGGCGCGGGGCTGAAATGCCGAGGTTCATAAAACTCGCCGTAGTTGGCCAGATTGGCCTTTGGTACAACACCCAAAACGCTTCCATCATGTATGACCGCCGCGCAGTTATACAGCTTGCCGTCTTTTTTGATTGGAACCCCTACAACGGTTACCATGTTCAGGCCCCGGCTTGCGTCCCGTATCTTCTTTAATGTGTTTAGGGCGCTGTCAATTAAGGCTTTTTGCGCGAAAAGATCGGCGCAGGTATAGCCTGTTATACAAAGCTCGGGAAACACGGCTAAAGCGGCTTTTTCCGCCGCAGCCCGGCGCATCATCTCAATTATCCGCTCGCCGTTGTAAATACAATCCGCCAGGCGGATTTGCGGCGTTGCCGCGCATACGTTTAAGAAGCCATATTGCAAAGCAAAACCCATCCTTGACATTTTCTTTTAATATAACACAAAATATCCCATATGACATTACTTTGGATACGGAGCGCCCATGCGTTTTCAAGCCAAGCAAATTGCCATATGCTATTTAGTATTATAAATCCTAGAATTAAAAATACTCCAGCCGTGTACAACTGAGTTCGCAAACAACTAAAGTCGTTACTGATATGCACTTTTTAATCTTTAAAGGGGATTTTGAACGCGCAAGTCCCTATGTCTCGGTTCAACCGATTAAGCTGAGCCGGCATTCCTAAAATTGCTTCGCAATTTTCACCGCAACGGGAACGGTTTGCGTATTTGCGTATTAATAAAACGCTCTTTACGGCTTCATCCGCAACATGAATATACGGATGATCTGATCGTGCCCGGGGAAATTAACTTTTTCATAATTCAGTGTCTAGGGAAAGGAAAGCCCCCCATTGCGGCGTGGTTCTGATCCGCAGGTACAGGCACGTCGTAAAGAAAATCCGCTTCAACAACGCATACGCCCCTACGCCTTTATACGCTCCTCGCTGATAAAGGTTTATCTTTACCCGCGCCCATCCCGCGGGCTTTATTATACGCCGGACATGCCGTATAAGCGCCTCGCTGTCTTTAGGGATAAGGTTATCAGCAATATTAAACAGTATCGCCGCGTCCATAGACGACGCGGGCACTGTGCCGAGCGCTTAAACGCCGCCCTGAATAAAGCGTAACGACGCTTCGCTAGCGTTTAGCCGCGCGTAAAGGCGGGAGAGCGCCACGGCGCTGGAGGAAACGTCTAGCCCCAAATGCTCCTTCATGCCGCGCATAGCGAACATCACCAGCGCAGCCCCGTTTTCGGATCCGAAATCCAGCACGCTTATCGCGCCGTTGGCAACCCAGTTCAGCGCGCGGCCGAACTTTGGCGGGACACGGTTCGGAACAATCTTTCCGGGAGCCTCCGCTCCGAAAACGCGGTGCCAAAACTCGTATTTCGTTTGTAATTTTAGCCTGTCATCCATTTAAACTTTTGAGATTTTGCGCAAGCTGATCCGCGCATGAGGTAGATTTATATCCGCACTCAATGCCCTCAAGCCTTTCGATGAGATTCTCTACGGTCATGCCTTCGGCAAGTGCGGACAGCGCTTTGAGGTTGCCGTTACAGCCGTTTGTGTAGTTAATGTTGCGGACAACGCCGTTTTCAATATCCAGATCGATTTGGGTTGAGCACACGCCACGCGGATAAAAGGTATAATGCATAATAAGCCTCCTTAATGATACAATATGTGTTCAGCCGCCGCTTTTTGTTCGTGACGGCAATACGTTTTAGCGCCGGCGGATCAGCCCGCCTGTCTATTATGCCGACAGCGACAGCTATCCAGGCCATTGCCCGGTAAACGCAGTCTCTGCAGGCCCATCCATATAGACTCGCCCGTCGTCCGCCCACAGCACATTAAGCCGGCCAAGGGGGTAGCATACGGAGGCGCCTCGGCGTGTACGGCCTGTGAGCGCGCTCGCTACGACCGATGCGCACGAGCCGGTGCCCGACGCGGGCGTCTGGCCGCATCCGCGCTCCCAGGCGCGCATAACGATATTCCCTTCGTCCAATACCCTCACGAAATCAACGTTCACACGCTCCGGGAACAGCGGGTGGTTTTCAATGGCCGGGCCGTACGTTTCAATATCCAGCTCGTCAAGCTCGTCAACGAATACGACGGCCTGCGGCACGCCCATGAGCATGGCCGTAAGGAAAAACGTTTTTCCCAAAACCGATATTTCCTCTTCAACGCACTTACCTGACCCGATCATGGGTATGAGCCCCCGTTCAAACTCCGGCCTGCCCATCATCACGCGGACGGAGACGATACGCCCGTTATCTAAATATATTTCAGGCGACATAACGCCCGCGTCCGTCTCCACATTGAACGCGCGTTCGCTTACTAGGCCGAGTTCATAAATATATTTTGCGAAACAGCGCAGCCCGTTGCCGCACATATTTGCGTGGCTGCCGTCCGCATTGATTATCCGCATCCGGGCCGCGGCGTTATCCGAGTTTAACAATATGAGTAGGCCGTCGCCGCCGACGCCCGTGCGCCTGTCGCATACTGCCCGGGCAAGCCGGGCTAAATCTCCCGAAAGGGAACGCCGCCCGTCTATAAGCACAAAATCGTTACCGAGCCCGTGCATTTTTACAAAATCCATCCATTGCTCCTTCGGCTTTTTGCTCCATTATACTCTATATAAAACAAGCTATGCAAATGAGTTCACAAGTTTTTTTCTGTACAATTATCCAATATTGGATTATCATAAAAAGAGTTATTATTTTTTGCGGGGCGTATATGGGTGGTTATGAATTTATCGTAAACCCGGTGGCCGGGGCGGGGAAAAGCGCTAAGCTGTTTGAGGCTATCCGCAAAGAGCTGGACAGGCGTTCAATCCGTTACGATTATTCTATAAGCGCCTATCCGGGGCATGCGGTTGATTTGGCGTTAGATGCGCTGAAGAAAAAATGCGGCCAAATCGTGGCGGTAGGCGGCGACGGAACTGTAAAAGAGGTTGCGGGCGCTCTTTGCGGGCATGACGCGGTTATGGGCATCCTCCCGTTTGGCACGGGGAACGACCTTGCCCGCGCGCTTAAACTGCCCCGGGATCCCTTGCCTGCCCTTGAAGTTATATTGGCCGGCAACGTCCGAAGGATGGACGCGGGGTTTGTCAACGGCAGCTTTTTTGCTAATGTGGCCGGTATCGGCTTTGATGTGGACGTGCTTGCCAATACTGAAAAGTTTAAAAAGAGGCTCAACGGCATGCTGCCCTATATGCTTGGGTTGTTTCAGGCTCTGGCCCGTCTTAAGCCTCTTGATATGGAGCTGGAAACGGAAGAAGGCATGACGCGCATGCAGGGGCTTATGGTAGCGGTCGCGAACGGGACGCATTTTGGCGGGGGAATGAACGTGGCGCCCGAGGCCGACCTTTTTGACGGGTACTTTGATATATGCGCAGTTGAACGGGTAAGCGTTCCGATGTTTTTAAGGCTGCTCCCCTCGTTTGTTAAGGGCAAGCATATTAGCAAAAAGCCTGTTCGGTATTTTCGCGCGAAAAAGATAACCGTTAGGGTTAAGGGAGAAGCAACTGTGGAATTGGACGGGGAGCTGAGCGAGACGACCCCCGCGATGTTTACAATGGCGCCCGGTGCTATTCAAATGCTGTGCCCCTCCCCATTAGTATGAGGCGCGGATATATCATCGCCAATCAGCTGCCGGCCGGAAAGGCTCAGGAGAGGGGCGAAAGGCTGATACTCGGTTATGGTACGATACGCGATTCCGCCTATACCCTGCGGCTCATGCGCCTTGGAATTTACGCCCAGACCGGTTGACGCCGGCTGATGACGTGATTTAATGTCGCGGTTCCGGCGTCAGCGTATATACGGGAGATAAAAAAAGCTAAAAGGTATGCTTCCTTTAGTGCTGGGAGCGCTGAACGCGCTTTATATTACGGCGGTTACGGACTTTTGCTCAACGTTTTAAACGAAAACGGCATGCGTCTTAGATGTGTTTCTCAGATGAGCGTTTAACGTTGCGCCCCGGGCCGTAGGTTTTATGGGCCGCCGGATATTTGCGTGATAGAATCCATGAGCGCGTTGCTTTTTAAAGCCGCTGCCCCGCATTGAAAAGGGGAAGCATTCGGGCCCGAAGGGCATTAGGTATGTTAAGGCGGGCAACGCAGTTGGAGTGTAGTACATAAATTAATCTTTTTAATGAACTGTGCTCTCGCAGCCTGATACGTTTTTCACGCTTACAGGCGCTGTATGCATCATGATGCCGGGCGCAAATGATTGATGGATGGAGATGATCCGGTATGAGACGCCGCAAATATGTTGCGCGGAACAGGGCATTTACTTACAGGCGCGCCGCCATACTGGGGGGGGTGCTTCTGCTCGTTGCCGGGGCCGCTATAACGGCGGTATTTCTGCTCAAGGGGCTTGATCCCGTACGCTCCGCCAAGAAGCTTCCGTTTGGCGCGGCGGCCAACTATGAGTTTACCGGCGACGGTTTTCTGTACGCTTCCGAACAGACGCTGTATTATTATAACCTGGACGACGATGCGAAAAATTACTCTGTTCAGCTTCCGTCTCAGGATGTGCGGCTGATGGGCTCGCCCTCCCTCGCGGGCGTTTATAACGAGCAGGCCGTTCAAATTATCGGGATGGACTTTCCAATCGAGTTTTCCGGCAAGCTGCTCGCAGGAAAGTGCGGCGAGACGCATGTGGCCGTGCTTAAAGACGATTCGGGACAGGGTGTGCTTCAGGTTTTTGACGGAACGACCGGAAAACAGGTTCAGCAGATTGCGCAAACCGCGCCGCTTGTTGACTTTGGGTTTTTCTCCGGCGCCTCGCAAACGCTGTGGACGCTTGAAATGAACGATTCCGCATCGCTGCCGCTTTCGATTATATCAACATACGATTTAACGAACGCGCGCACTACGGGAGTAATGTCGGTACAGAACCAGCTGGTAGATAAGGTTTTATTCTCGGCGGAAAGTATTTTTGTGGTTGGAACCAATCATATCATACGATATGATATGGTTGGGAAGAATGAATCGTATCGGGCCATGGTATATGGATGGGAATACTGTGACGATTCGCCATCAGGGGGCAAGCGAGTGTTTCTGCTTACCCCGCGCGGTTCTTCGGGATGGGGAACAGCGCGCCTTGTCACATTGGCCGACGCCGCCGACGCCTCGCTCTCGACCGCCACAGTGCAGCTTCCGGCCGACACGCTAAACGCTTTTCTCGCGGGCGGGCAGCTATACGCGTTTACCGCGGACACGCTCAGCGTGTTTTCCCAGTCGGGCAAGCTTGTACGGACAAGCGGCTTTGACGAGGCGATTACAGGCGCGGTTAAGCTTAGTGAAAACAGGATACTTCTTATCCGGGATGGTGAGCTGTATCTGATGACCCTGTAAAGGAGGGGAAAGATGAATATCATTGATATCGCAATTCTCGCGCTGTTTGCGCTGTTCTTTTTATCGGGCTGGTACAGAGGGTTCTTATCCACTGTGCTGTCCATAGGCTCCTTTCTGGTCTCCTGGGTTTCCGGGATGCTGTTTTTGCCGTTGGTTTCTAGTGCGATTATGGGGCATGAGCGCCTTTTCAACATGATGCTGTATTATACTGAGGGATCGGAATATATCGGAAGTATCGAGTACGCAAATAGGGCCATATCATCCATCAGCGCCTCGGATTTATCCAATATTGTCAGCGAAGCGAACCTGCCCTACCCCATGGGCAAGGCCGTAACCGCCAATATCGCGCGTGAGGCGTTCGCTGCCGACGGGATAACGACGCTGGGCGATTACTTTAACCAAACAATCGTATGCGTCGCCGTAAATATCCTGTCGTTTTTGATTATATTCGCGGTGGTAAGGCTGATATTGGCGTTTGTTATCCATTGCGTGGATCATGCGCGCACGCTTCCCGTGCTGAGAATGGCGGATGGGCCGATAGGCGCCGGTTTCGGGCTGCTGCGCGGTATGTTGGCTGTGTTCGTGCTTTTTATGCTTGCGCCGCTCGCTATGACAATACTCCCAGAACAGTTAAACGTCGTAATAGAAGAATCATTCTTTGCACCGTTTTTCTATCATTCCAATTTTCTTCTTGGTCTGATACCGGGAACTTAATTCTAAAGAAAGAATAACAGTGGCATATGAGGAAAGATTTAGTTAAAAAGATACTGGTGGTTCTGCTTTCTATTTGCGTATTAGTAGCGGTTGCGCTGCTTGACCCGAACGTTGAAAACATCAGCGAAGCTCTTGAACAGGTTACTCGGGGCTGGCTGCTGCTCGCGGCGGTTTCCGCTATATGCGTTTATCTTTTCGATATGCTGCTCTACCAGCGTATTTGCAGCCTGATGCATTACCGCCAGTCCTTTCGGGAAAGCGTTATCACCACGATGATCGGTTTTTTTTACAGCGCGCTGACGCCTTTCCAATCCGGCGGCCAGCCCATGCAGGTTATACAGATGCATACGCGCGGCATACCCATCGGAACGGCGACCTCTGTTTTAACCGTTAAATTTTTGGCATGGCAGCTGGGCGTAACCGTACTTGCCACTATCGGCCTTGCCGCGCTGTGGGAAACGGTCGTAACGGCGACGGCGGGGGAAAAGGTGTTCTTCATCATCGGTTATGTCATTAACGCCGCTATTCTTATTATCGCGTTTTTCGTATTGCTGAGGCCTTCGCTGATTTTGCGCGCCGGACATGCCATACTCCGATTTTTACACAGGCATAAAATTATACGCAAGCCGGAACGCTTCGAGAAAGCCAGCGCGTCATGGGACAACACGATTAACGATTATAAAAAGGCCATTGATTTCGCCCGCAGCCATAAACGCGGCATGCTCAGCGTACTGCTGCTGGGTTGTTTGGAAGCGTTTTGTTACATGCTGGTCACGTATTTTATTTACAGGGCGTTTTCGCTAAATGACTTTACGCTGATACATGTAGTGCTCCTCCAGTCGCTTTTAACCGTTGCGGTTTCATTCATACCGCTTCCCGGGGCCTCGATAGCCTCGGAGGGCGGGTTTTACGTTGTTTTTAAAGAGCTTTTCACGGCGGTGACGCGCTTCCCGGCCATGCTGCTGTGGCGGTTGTTCACATATTACTTCAACATCATATTCGGCCTTATCGCAGTAATTGTAGACGGGTTCTCAAAGTCTAAGCATGCTTCCGCCGTTAAAGGCGAGGAGGGCGCGTGATGTATCTGGCGGATCAATGGCAGGATTATGAGATACTGGACGCCGGCGGCGGGAATAAGCTCGAAAAGTGGGGCGGCGTTACGCTGCTCAGGCCGGATCCGCTGGCAGTTTGGCCCATGCGCGAGCCAAAACAGGTGGATGCGCGTTACATCCGGTCCTCCATGGGCGGAGGACATTGGGAATATGGCAGGCAGCTTCCAGATAACTGGCGCGTATCATACGGGGATTTAACGTTCATTGTACGGCCGACCGGCTTTAAGCACACGGGCCTTTTCCCCGAACAGGCGGTAAACTGGGATTGGATGAGGCGCGCCGTCAGCGGCGGAGATCGACCCGCGCGCGTGCTGAACCTTTTTGCGTATACGGGCGGGGCCACCTGCGCCCTGGCCGCAGCAGGCGCGGAAGTGGTGCATGTCGACGCCGCAAAAGGCATGGTTTCATGGGCGAAGGAAAATCTGCTGGCTTCAGGGTTGGCGGACAGCCCGGTAAGGTTCATTGTCGACGACGTTATGAAGTTTGTAGCGCGCGAGCTCAGGCGGGGGCGCGAGTATGAGGGTATTCTCATGGATCCGCCCAGCTACGGGCGCGGGCCTAATGGCGAAATGTGGAAAATAGAAGAGAATTTATACCCGCTTGTTGAACAGTGCGCAAAGCTCCTTTCACCGCGCGCGCGTTTTTTCCTTATCAATTCCTATACCACCGGGCTTGCCCCGTCGGTTCTGTTGAACGTGCTGCGATGCGCGTTCCACGCTCGCGGCGGATTCGTGGAAGCAGGCGAAGTCTGCCTGCCCGTTACGCGCGATTCATTGGTGCTCCCATGCGGCGCGACCGGCAGGTGGCGAGCTGAATGAACATCCGTATTTTATATGAGGATAATCATCTCCTCGTTGCGGTTAAGCCGCCGAACATGCCGGTTCAGGCGGACGCTTCAGGGGATGAGGACATGCTTACATATTTAAAAAAATATATAAAAGAGCGATATAACAAACCCGGAAACGTGTATTTAGGGCTTGTGCACCGGCTTGACAGGCCGGTGGGCGGGGTGATCGTGTTCGCCCGTACCAGCAAAGCCGCATCGAGGCTATCCGACCAATTCCGTTCCAGAACCGCCGCAAAGAAGTATTTAGCCGTGGTTACGGGCAATCCCCCGGCATATTCGATGCTGGAGGATTACCTGGTCAAGGACGAAGCGGCGCGCAGGGCGCGCATAACTGGAGCGGACGCTCAAGGAGCCAAACGCGCCGCGCTTTCATTCCGCAGGCTCGTTCAAAAGCAGGACGCAAGCCTGCTTGAGGTTGAGCTGATGACCGGCCGGTATCACCAGATACGCGCTCAGCTTGCGCATTTTGGTACGCCAATCTATGGAGACAAGCGCTATAACCCGGGCTCGCGGTCCGGAGAGCAGATTGCGCTGTGGGCGTATCAATTATCGTTTATACACCCCACGTTGAAAAAAAGCGTGGTATTTACCGATATGCCCCCGGATAATACGGCGCCGTGGAATGATTATCAGTTTACGCTTAAAGGATTAAGCGAGGGGCTTGACGTGGCGTATATAGATGATAATATACTCATAGCGGATAAAGCTTCGGGACAGACCGTGGCCAAACAGGACGGCGGGGAAGACACGCTGCAGGAGAGGCTTGGCCGCGCGTTCGGCAGTGTTTACCCCGTTCACCGCCTGGATGGGGGGACGACCGGGCTGGTGCTTTTCGCGAGGAACGATATTGCGTTTTCGGCGCTTTCAAACGCTATGCGCGACAGAATGATAGATAAATATTATGAGTGCTTGGTAAAGGGGAGCCCGACGTTTGAACAGGCGGAATTAAGGACGTACGGGGTTAAGGACGCGGAGGCAGGCATGATGCGCGTATACCCTGAGCCAAGGCTCGGCGCGCGCGAGATGATTACGTTTTTCCGCGTTTTGAAGCGTGAGGGAGAGGTTTCCCGCCTTGAGGCTCGGCTCATAACGGGAAGGACGCATCAAATCCGCGCGCAGCTCTCTTATGAGGGCTACCCTATTGTGGGCGATGATAAATATGGGGACAGGGAGTTCAACAGGCGGATGGGCGCGCGTACCGTCGCTCTGTGCGCGGTACGGCTTACGCTACATTTTCCAACGGGTTCGCCTCTGGCGTATTTGGATAACAGGACGTTTACCGCCGATCCGCCCTTTTAAAGGAGTAAATAATGGCTGATTTCAGCGTGTTTGATATTATCGGCCCCAGAATGGTCGGGCCGTCAAGCTCCCATACGGCGGGGGCGGCAAGGCTGGCTTACATGGCCTGGAAGGTTGCGGGCAGGGATGTGAAGAAGGCTGAGCTTACGCTCTACGGCTCGTTCGCCAAAACCGGGCGGGGGCATGGCACCGATAAGGCTTTAGCCGCCGGAATATTGGGAATGGCCCCGGACGATGAGCGATTGCGGTTTTCTCTGCTTCTAGCGCAGGAGGCGGATGTTGAGATTACCATCCGTTACAGCGATGAGGAGGCGGAGCATCCCAATACAGCGAGAATTCGATGTACATCCTCAAACGGTTTGGTTACCGAGGTCGCCGGCGCTTCCGTTGGGGGAGGCAACATCCTGATAACGGAGATAAACGGCATGCAGGTGGAATTCTCCGGCGAATATCCGACCCTTATCATCCGGCATGAGGACGTTCCGGGCGTTATCAACAGCGTGTCGCTGATTCTGGCGAAGGAGAATATCAACATCGCGTTTATGCGCGTATTCCGCCACGGAAACCGGACGGACGCCTATATGGTGATTGAAACGGATACGCCGGTTGACGAACGGACACGGCAGCTTATCTGCGACTGGTGTCCTAACGTAAGGGAGGTGAGGTGCGTATGAATCTTCAGTTTTCCAATACGGACGAGCTGCTCAGTCTGTGCAAGGAACGTAAATCGCCCATTTCGCGCATAATGCTGGAGCGTGAGCTTGCGCGGGGCGAAAGGGATCGCGCGGCAATCGCGGAGCATATGGCGATGACGCTCAACACGATGCGCGCCTCCATTACCAAGGGGATTGAGGAAAAGCAGAATTCGGTGACCGGGCTAACCGGAGGCGACGCCGAACTGTTGCACTCCTTTGCGCTTCGCTCAATGATGGGCCCGCTCCTTTGCCGGGCGGTGGCCGCATCAATGGCTGTCGTAGAGGTGAACGCTTCCATGGGCAGGATTGTCGCGGCACCCACGGCGGGGGCGAGCGGCATACTGCCCGGGGTGCTTATCACGTGCGGGGACGCCATGTGCTGGAGCGATGATCAGCTGATAATGGGCCTGTTCAACGCGGGTGCGATAGGCTCGATTATCGCGTCAAACGCCACGATATCCGGAGCTGAGGGCGGGTGCCAGGCGGAAACGGGGTCTGGGGCGGCCATGGCCGCGTCCGCGTTAACGGAGCTGCGTGGGGGCACGCCGGCCATGTGCGTAAACGCCGCCGCTATCGCGCTGAAAAATGTGATGGGGTTAGTATGCGATCCGGTCGCCGGGCTTGTGGAGTGCCCGTGCATAAAACGCAATGCAATCGGGGCGGCGAACGCCGTTTTGTGCTCTGATCTGGTGCTCGCGGGCATAAAAAGCATTATACCGCTGGACGAGGCGGTGTCGGCCATGCGGAGCGTGGGCCGCGCGATGAGCCCGGATTTGAGGGAGACTGCCAACGGAGGGCTTGCGGCTACGCCAACCGCTAAGCGGATACGCGCTCAGCTGGGTTTGGATTCCTACGAATAGCGCTTGAGGTGGACGAACCGCCTTGGGTTTTATACAGCTCGAGACTTAACGACATGCCGGGCGCGCCCCGGAATGTATACAGAAAAAGTTGCGCACAATATGCGGATATGCATGGCTTTTTCAACGATGCTTTACTGCTTGTTAAGCTGCTCGATAATTGCCGCGCGGATCTCCTCGGTAGTCATGACGATGGGAAATAGGTTAAAACCCTTGCTGACAAGGCATTGTGAATCTGACGCGCATGTCGTCAGATTCGGTTGATAGACTACGGGGCGCGGCCCTCGAATCTCCAGGTTGTTTTGACAGCCTTTGGGCGCGCCCGGCATTTATGCAGAAAAATTGTGCGGATACTGCTCACTTGTTTCGAGGCGCTTTTCAGAAGCAGACCGCTTGAATATGCGGATATGCATGGCTATTGCAGCGATGCATTACTGCTTGTTAAGCTGCTCGATAATTGCCGCGCGGATCTCCTCGGCAGTCATGTTGATGGGGAAATAGGTTGAGCGTTCGAGCATATTTAAGGAATCGTAATCCCTTCCGCTCGTAACGCCAATCGCCTCAAGCTCTTCTTTAGAAAAAGCGTCTATACTCGAAATGCTTCCACACACGACGTCACTCCCGTCGTAGAGCACATAGGCTCTGAATGGAAAATAAAAACTCATTTCCTCTAAATCGAACTGGTAAACCGTATACTCTTTATCATGATCAATCTCAATTCCCTTATCCTCAATTTGCTGCATAAACGGTACGCTGTATCTGTTGTCGCTTTCAAAGAACATACCCTTAAGAGGATCGTTATCGAATGCGTGCATTGATTTAAGCCAAAGATCGCTCATGTGCCAGCCAAATGACTCAACATATTTTTCGGCTTTCGCTCTGCCAGCGTCGTAGCTTGATAAGAGCAATACGGCCGCGATACAAAGCGCGGCAATAATCAACACGGCCGCCGCGGTAATCCAAACCCTTTTTTTGGTCATTGCGCAGAACCCCCTTTTATTAATACGTAATCGGGATAGTCTTAGACGCCGTTTTGCTGCCCAGAGCCATGGTTTTGACAACCTTGCTGTACGGCCGGGGGCCGTCGACGCGGTAGCCGACCACAATGGACGCCTTTGCTTTCATGCTTATGGAAGAATCGTCCCAGCCTACGAAAGTCATAAGATTAAATACTCCTATCCCGTTTTTCGTAGTGTTCGGGGTGGCCCCGCTCCAGTCCGTCGGAGGGGGCACCGCGCCGGTTCCGCCGAAATAGAAGTGGTGGTTGGATTTGACATTATAACCAGCCTCATAATGAAGCGTCTTTTCCGTGTACGATGTCGCCACACGAACCTCAAATATGCTGTAACTGAAAACGTCCAATGGGTTCGGGCCGGATAGATAGGGTACGTACAGGGTAACGGTATTTGACGAGGATTCGGGGCTGGAAGTGACGATTAACATATCTGAGTTCGATGAGTACATATCCACGTTTGCGGAGTACAGCCGCGCCCAGTCCGCGCTTGAATCGATATTGCTCGTCACATAGTTCAGGATGGAGGAGTTAAGCGTGGTTACCTTGGAGTAGAATTTAAAGTTCTTGCCTTCCTCTATTTCACTTGGGCAATAGAGGGACAGCGCGGCGGCATTCCTTGAGTTCGGCATTGTATAGTAAGTGGTTAATTGGTGTATAGGCTTACCGCCATTACGCCTTGATGTTCTCGTTTGCGTCCCATCCATCGGACTGGCCTTGCTCTTGTTCATCCATTTTTTTGATGTACTCAAGGTTTACCGTTTCAATCGCCTGGTTAAACTCGCCAAACGTTAACTGGATGGGTGCGGATTCTTCCGTCAGCGCCCCTATGGAGGCAAACAGGTAAGCGGTCCGCGTATCGTAATCGTAGCTGAGCGTTACGGCGGCGGCCTCATTCCCCGCCGTCCCCGTGAAACTTGCTAAAAATGTGTTATACCGCCCGTCCTTCCACCTGAACGCGCTGCCCGCCGCTGATAGCTTTACCTCTTGCCCCGCTAAGCTTATTTGGCCCTCTAAGCCGCATAGCCCTTCGCGCTGCAAAGTCACGCGCGCGCTGATATGCGTATTGCCGCTTTTCATATTGTGATATTTGTCAATGTGGGGGATCTTGAGCGCTTGAGGTTTTGCGTGCTTGCCCTTATCCTTTTCAACAAGCGGTTCATTGATTTGAATCACTTCACCTCGGCCCGCGTGATACGTACCAAGGGCATGTACGGGCAGGCAAACGAGCATTAAGAAGAGAAACGCGAAAATGCTGGATAAAATTCTTTTCATGCTATGACCCCTTTTCATTTATAGTAAATTTTAACACATATTATATACAGCTATCAATACGAAATTGCTATAATAGCCTTCAAAATAAATATATGTTTTTACTTTGCGTTCGTTCATATTCTAACGGATGCTCAGCTGCGAGCTAACATAACCAGGACATTGGGCATTAGGAGAATGCGGCGCGCTTTATAGAGGGATAATTGCGAGCTTGAACGCATGCGGCTGGGGTAATAACGCCGGCGTTGCCACGAAAAAACCACAGCTTACAGCCCGATGGGCCGCGGCCGCCGAATCCCCGAGGTTTTTTCAGCCTGAGGAGCGGGACATTCTCGCCCCGGATGCTGCCATTACTTTATTCGGCGCATATATCCCGCCGGCGCGCACGCCTATACCTAAAACCGGAGAATATGGAATTAACATGAATAACCTTGCATCATGGAATAAACACCCGCTTTAACAGACGATTCACTTATTTGCCGCGCACAGTCAGCCGCGGCGCTTACAGCTCCTTTTTCCGGTAAATACCAAGGGACACGGCAATGGAAAGCGCAAGCGCGGCTGTGGCTGCTGCGGGAATAACAACTGGAAGCGCCCTTATCGCCGTTTGCGACGCGGCGTCCAGGCTGCCTTGGAACAAAAAGGACAGGAACATGGGCAGAAGAATCGCGGTCATCATCACGAGCCGGGCCTTTTCCGAACCATATTTAAATAGTATCGGAAGCGTGACGGCCAGCAGGATAATACCTATGCAAAAAAACAGCAGAGAGTTAACAACCGCGTCCAGGGGTTCGGATAAGCTGAACAGGCATTGCGTCGCTATGCTCAGCGCGCACCCCAGCGCGGCTGGTATGAGGCCGACAATGTATTTGCTCAGCACGATATGCCTGCGCGATACAGGCATGGTAAGCGCATAAACGTCCCATTTCGCCCGCTCATCGTAGGCAAGCGCGTTCGGCGGAAAGATAACCGCCAGCATCACAGTTAAAAAGTTTAACAGCCACGGGCTTTTATTAACAATGGAGAGCGCGGTATAAAAAACCGTAAGCAACCCTACGAACCCAATCGTTTTGCGCATGTTTAAGAAATCCTTCAGAATTAACCCTTTCATTTGCCGCCCTCCTTAACATAATAAAGCATGATATCCTCAATACCGGCCCTGTGCGAAGCGGAAAAGGGCCGCGCGGTTTCTTTGAGAACCAACGCCTCGACCCCGAACGCGTTTTTACGCGCGCCAACGACGCTTGCCGGATTAATTCTCTCAAAATCTGAAGCCGAGCAGCGAACGATGGCGTAGCGCTCCGTCAGCTCATCCTTTGGCTCGGAGAAAACGATTCGCCCCCGATGCACGAACGTGATATAATCGCAAGCCTTCTCCAGATCGCTCAGGATGTGCGAAGAAAGCAGAACAGCCTTGTTTTCATCCTGAATAAACTCAAGGAATATATCCAGCATTTCGTCCCGAACGATGGGATCCAGGCCGCTCGTCGCCTCGTCAAGGATCAAAAGCTGCGAATCGTGCGATAAGGACGCGGCGATGGAAAGCTTCATCTTCATCCCGCGGGACAGCTCCTTCACCCTTTTTCCTTCCGGCAGGCCGAATTGCTTGAGGTATGCCGAAAAACGCCCCGCATCCCACGTGCGGTAGATGTTTTTGAGCACCAGCGCCACGTCGCGCAACCTCATCTCCTCTGGATATCCGCTTTCATCCATCACCACGCCAAGATGCTCCCTCATAAGGCCCAGCTCCCGCGCGTTGTTTTTGCCCAACACGGTAATCTCCCCTCTGTCCGGCTGGATTAGACCGAGTATAGACTTAATTATTGTCGTTTTTCCGGCCCCGTTTTCCCCGATGAGCCCCATGATGCATCCGCGTTCCAGGCATAGATTCACATTATCCAACGTAAATCCTCCGTAGCGTTTTGAAACGTTTTTTAACTCCAATGCATAGTTCATATACTATTCTCCCGTTCATTCAGTGTTTTCAATATCAGCGAATACTGCTTATTTATTCGCCCTGTGCTATTGTTTCCAGCATTTCAGCCAGTTCCTCAAGTGTAAGCCCGCAGCCTAAAGCGATTTGCGCCGCGCGGCGCATTAGATCCTCCGCCTCCCGAAGGCGCTGTTCCCGTATCAGCTCTTTATTACCGCCGCTGACATAGCTGCCTTTACCCGTAAACGAGCATATAAACCCCTCCCGCTCAAGCTCCTCATAAGCGCGTTTTGTGGTGATAACGCTGATCCTCAGCTCCTTTGCCAGTAGGCGCATGGACGGGAGGGCGTCGCCCTCCTTGAGTTCACCTGATATGATCAGGTTTCGTATTTGGCCGGCTATCTGTTCATAGATCGGCTGCCCGCCCGCGTTGCTGATGATGATATCCATAAGGCCTCCTATGCATATTGTATATAAATAATATGCACAATATGAACAAATGTCAAGGTGTTTATTGACTCAAATATTGGTAATTAATTTAAACTTGTTTTGATACCTCTTTATGGTTCTTATTCCGTATTTTATCTCACCTATATCGACCGGTGCTTTTATAAGGCGTGAAAACTGACGCATTGCTCAATTAAAGGTATGCGATATAAATCGCTATCTGAGGGCTCAAAAAGACGGCAAATTAACTTGCGACAGGTCTTTCACGAGGAGAACGCCAAAGCACGCAACCCCGTGCGGCGCAAAGCTTATTTTTTTAGATATATTCCTTTCCCTTATGCTCTCCCTTGTAAAGTGGAACCTGTCACCGAATTATCGGGTTTGTAATTTGAAAAGCAATTTCTCAATTCGTTCTGTACAATCCGCTTCGCGCGCCTCCTTTTTTCTCCAATCATCCGAGAGTGGAAAGTAAATTTTGTCGTTCACTCCTTTGCCCATATCCCATTTTCCATTAATGTTCCTGTTCTTGATCAACCAGGTGACAACAAAATTCAGCTGATGTTTTGAGCATTCATATGCGGCAAGCAATTCTATTGCGGCCAGATAATAGCTGGCGTTTTTGCTTTGAAAAACTGAAGGTAAAATACTTATTTTGCCGTCGTATACATAATATATACCACTCGCTTTTCTTAATACATACCATATCATCGCGTTTTCGATTTTGGAGTCAAGGGTATCCCTCAGCAACGAGAGGGGGTAAAAATGTACAAAATCAATGAGCCTCGCGCCTTTTGGCCGCGTGCCTAATATGTCCTGATATGCTTTGACATAGGCGTTATGTTCATACTCACCCGTTGAAAACGCGCTTGTAATAATTTGCGACCATTGTGTGGCGATTTGGTTGGCCATAAAATTATCGCTGGTAAATCTTCTAACCCATGCTGCGAGCATTAACGATGTGAAGATGCTCCAATCGTGTGTGTTTTCTTTTCTATCCGGTATTTCGTTCTTCCCAGTCAGGCAGTCGTTCATATAGCGGACCGCCTTTTGTATGCAATCATCTGAGATGGTATAGCCCAAGCGTTCAAGCCGCCTGAGCGCTTGTTCAGTTGTAATAGGAGAGTTATGGTATTTGGAAAGCGAATGAAAACAACCGAAATTTCCGTCTGCCTCCTGCAAATCAATAATTTGATTTGCCCATTTGCCGCCTTTATGCATTTTATCATCCTCGCCAACTCATTTACGTCGTACTGATTATAATTATTTTGTTTTTTAGAACACAAGTTGTCAAGGGGGGAAATGATAGTATTGCATAAAGAAAGCGTGTTCATAAAATATGGTCAAACGGATGAAAAATACTTTTCTCATTATTCTCTGTTTTGTATTGATGCGCAAAGTATTATTTATTACAATAAACGAAAGGAGCGTCTAGGGAAAGGACACAATGGTTTTCAGAATAAGGCTGTTGGAATATGATAATTTGAAATGATCAGCCTCTAGCCGTTTAATGATTGCGAACCGACCTAAAGCTTAACGCAATCGAGAGCACAATCTATCTTTTGCTTAGACGGTTGAAACGAGGTTTTTTGTTATTATTGGAGAGAAAGCGCGCCAGGCAAGCCGCTCCGAAGGTACCATTTCCTCAGCGAAAGATGGTTTAAGTCCCTCTCCATGCCGGATTTGGAATGGATTAAGGTGATTGAATAGATTAAAAACTCATGGAAAGCGAGGCGCCACAATGAATCACGAAGCCGAAAAATATCTTCAGGAAGTAAGCCGCGGATTAATTAACGTATCAAAAGAAGATGAGAAGGATATACTCTTGGAAATTAAGAATCATATCCATGAAGCCTGTGAACAAGGCGAGAGCACCGCCCAAACCCTCGCCCGCCTTGGCTCGCCCGACAACCTTGCCAAAGCGTATTCATTCGGATTTAGTGCAAAGCATCAAAAATTAAAGCCGACGCATATTATGAAAAACTTTATGTTTTATGGGTCCGTTGGGTTTTCAGGTTTTCTGGTCGTACCCTTGCTATGTATATTGGCCATTACATTTTTGATGGTCGGCACAGTGATACCGGGAACCGCCGTATTGAATTTAATAGGAGTTACTCAAATTCCTATGTTTGTGTGGGGAGAGGCTTCTATACCGCCGGGCTTATTACAACTTGCGCTGGGCATCGCGGCCGGAGCTTTTTTCATTTGGCTGGTTTGGCTTTGCTGGCGTGGTCTAAAAGAATATATAAAGGCGATTTCAGCAAAATACCGTAAGCTCACTTTAAGAAAATGATTTATACTCCTTTCTTAATAAGAGAGCGAGGACGCGGGGGAGCAGCCGCTGCCAGGGCTGCCATAACCGACGTGCCGGAGCGCCGGTATTCCCGGCAGGGTTTTTATCCTCCCCAGGATATTTTGGACAGCAGCACGGCAGCTACGGCCCCCGCGAGGCCGCTTATGAGCGCAACCGGTACGCTGTGGCGCGTTTTAAGTACCTTAACCGAGCCGTAATAGAGCGCCACGGTATAGAAAATGGTTTCAGTGGAGCCCACCATTACGGAGGCGATAAGCCCGGTCATGGAGTCCACGCCGTAATTATTGAATACATCCTGTAAAAGCGCCAGCGCGGCGCTGCCGGAAAACGGGCGCAGCACAAATAGAGGGGTTAATTCGGCCGGCATACCAATCGCCTCGAGCGCGGGCGCGCATGCTTGAACGAGTACGTTAAGCGCTCCGGACGCGCGAAAGATATTGAGCGCGATAAGCATCGCGGCCATAAATGGAAGTATCTGAACCAGCATCGGCAGGGAATCGGCCGCCCCGCGGACAAACGCGTCATATACGTTTACCCGCTTGAAAAGCGCCCAGATAATCAGGAGGAAGATTAAAGCCGGCAGTATCAGCGCGCTGAACGTCATGGAAATACCCTTTCAAGCAGTTTGCACGTAATAATAGCTACGGCGAATGCGGCTACGGAGGATATGAAGGTCGGCACGACGACGCAATACGGGTCTGCCGACCCCGCGGCGGTACGCATAGCGAGTATGGTGGTAGGCAACAGCTCGATTGCCGAAGAGTTCAGCGAGAGGAACATGCACATATCGTTCGTGGCGCGCCCGGGCTGCGGGTTGTTCTCCTCAAGTGCCTTCATGGCGGCAAGCCCAAAGGGCGTTGCGGCGTTTCCCATGCCGAAAAAGTTCGCCGCCAGGTTCAGCGTAATGGGAGCGACCGCCTGCCCAGCGCCGGGGAAAAGCTTTCTGAGCAGGGGTTGGGTCAAGCGCGCGAGCGCATCTATCAGCCCGGCCTGGCGAGCCACCTCCATCAAGCCCATCCATAGCATATACGCGCCGCCGAGGGAGATGCACAGCGTTACCGCTTCGCCCGCGCCCATCACCATGGCGTCGAGCAGCTGATCCGCGCGGCCGCCGATTACGCCGGCCAATATGCCGATGGCTATCATACCACCCCAGATAAAGTTCATCATCTCAATCACCCGCAATTTGTGTTATCAGCATTCCGATAACCATATATATGCTTGATTGAAGGCTCCGCATGCGCGGTAAAAAAAGCGGGCATGAGCGCATATATACTTTATTTTGCTTGTATGGGCGCTTGATTAATGCTATAATATCGATAAATAAATACTGATATTCCGCCCGGGCAGGCGGAAACGAGGAGGAATATGGTTAGCATCAGCGTATGTATTGGCAGCGCCTGCCATTTAAAGGGTTCGCCCGGGGTTATAAGCGAGCTGCAGAGGCTGATTAAGGAGCGCGGCCTAGATAAAAGGGTGGAGCTCAAAGCCAGCTTCTGCCTAGGCGACTGCATGAACGGGGTATGCGTTAAACTTAACGGCGAGCTGCTTGGGCGGTTTGATATCGCCAATACGGAGGCGATGTTCGACGCAAAGGTTATGCCGCTAGTGCTGGAGGAGAACGAGCATGAGCATTATTGAATTAAAAGAGGCGAACTGCCGGAACTGCTACAAATGTATACGGAATTGCGCGCTTAAGGCGATTTCATTTCATAACGACGAGGCCAGGATATTATCGGATGATTGCGTATTGTGCGGCAAGTGCGCGCTTATCTGCCCTCAGAACGCGAAAAAAATAAAAAGCTCTGCGGATCGCGTACTCAGCGAGCTTGAGAAGGGGAGGCGCGTTTACGCAAGCGTGGCGCCCTCGTACGCGGCCGCGTTTCCCGGGGTGGGATTTGACCAGTTTAAAGCGGCGCTCATGGCGGCCGGGTTTGCCGGGGCGGAGGAAACGTCCATAGGAGCGGCGGCGGTATCTGAGGAGTATACCCGGCTCATGCGTGAGGGCGGCATGAAAAATATCATCACTTCCTGCTGCCCGTCCGTAAATATGCTGGTGGAAAAGTATTTTCCCGAGTTGAAGATATACCTCGCGCCCGTGGCAACGCCCGCCACGGCGCATGCCCGCATGCTGAAAAAGGTATATGGGGACGATATTCTAGTGGCGTTTATCGGGCCGTGTATTTCAAAGAAATATGAGGCCGAACAGGGTAAGGATATATTTGCCGCACTCATGTTTGAGGAGCTGGAGAAGCTGCTTGAGGGGAAGGGCGCTTCCATCGCGCAGGGCGGAGGCCCCCGGTCCGCGCGCAGGCCGGACGCGCGGCTTTACCCGCTTCCGGGCGGAATAATTGAAACCGTACCCGAGGCGGGGAGCCTGAACTATAAAACGGAGGTTGTAAGCGGGCTGGATCGGTGCATAAGCGCGCTTAAGGATCTTCAAGTCAACCAGGTTTGCGCCGGTCACTTTATAGAGATGAGCGCATGCGACAATTCCTGCGTATCAGGACCGGGCATGCAATATAAAGCGGTTTCGTTCTTTATGGCGAACGAGCGCATTCACGCGGATGCAAAGGCCCCCGCCGGGCGGAGCGCAGCGACGGAGGGCATAAGCGCGCCCATGAGCGCCGCGTTCGAGCACGTAAGGATACGCTCCAATATGCCGGATGAACGTACGATTGCGGCCATTCTCGCGTCCATAGGCAAAACGTCGCCCGAATCCATGCTTAATTGCGGAACCTGCGGCTACGATAGCTGCCGGGACAAGGCCATAGCCGTATTTCAGGGCAAAGCGAACCTGAGCATGTGCCTGCCCTATATGCGGGAGCATGCGGAATCCCTGTCCAACGTGATAATTGAAGCGACGCCGAACGCGCTAATCCTCATTGACGGGGATTGGAGCATCCTCCAGTACAACCGGGCCGCGCAGGCGACGTATGGAATAGACGAAAGCCAGGGCGTGGGCTACCCGGCCACGCTATACCTGCCAGCGAGGGAGCTGGAGGAGGTACAAAGCACGCAGCAGCGCGTGACCGACCGGCGTGTGAGCGTTTGCGACGACAAGCGGGTGGTCATACAAACCGTGCTCCCTGTGCAGAACGGGGATTACCTGATAGTCGGCAAGGATGTGACGGATCAGGAGGCGACGCACAGGCGCATGGAGGATATGCGAAGAGAGATGCTTGAGACGGCTCAGAACGTTATCGATAAGCAGATGCGCGCGGCGCAGGAGATTGCGAGCCTGCTCGGGGAAACGACCGGTGAGAGCAAGGCCGCGCTGATTGCGCTGAAAAAATCCATAATGCGGGGCGAATGAGCGGTATGAAGGAATTGTTTTTTGAAACGGGCTGGGGGAGCCTGTGTAAATACGGCGAGGAATTGTGCGGAGATAAGGTGGAAATTATTAAATGCGGCGGCGACACCATCATGGTGCTTGCCGACGGAATGGGGAGCGGGGTAAAAGCGAACATCCTGGCTTCCCTCACGAGCAAAATCGTATCCACCATGCTTGAGGCCGACGCCGCGGTTGAGGATATTGTTGAAACGATGGCCGCCACGCTCCCCATCTGCCGCGAGCGCGGCGTAGCGTACGCCACGTTTACATTTTTAAGGCTGTCCCCCTCCGGGCAGGCGCGAATAGTTGAATTTGATAATCCGGGCCTTGTGCTATTGCGGCGCGGCCGCAGGCAGGAGCTGGACACTGTTGAGCGGGTAATCGGCGGCAAGCGTATCCGTGAAAGCCATGTTATCATGGAGCCCGATGATCTGCTCGTTTTCTTCAGCGACGGCGTTATACACGCGGGCATCGGCATGACGCTGAACCTCGGGTGGCAGCGCGATAACGTGATTGATTATCTGGAGAGGCGGTACAGCGCGCACTCATCGGCCCAGGCCGTGGAGGAGGATTTGCTTGAGGCGTGCAACATGCTGTACGCAGATAAGCCGGGCGACGATACTACCGTAGCGGTATGCCGCGTATTAAAGCCCAACGTCGCGTATGTTATGGTGGGGCCGCCTATGGATCCGGCGGAGGATGAGCGTATCGTATGCGAGATGATGGACTCGCCGGGCGTAAAAATCGTGTGCGGCGGTACGACGTCGCAGATAGTAAGCCGGGTTACGGGCCGGGAGCTTGAAACGCAGCTGGAATATGTTTCTTTGGATGTGCCGCCCGTGGGCAGGATAAGCGGCGTGGATTTGGTGACAGAGGGCGTTGTTACGTTAAGCAAAACGCTCGAATTGATGAACAGGTATGAAAAAGGCGGGCCGGGCAGGGAAAACGCCCTCAAGAGCAAACGGGACGCCGCCCACCTTCTCGCGTCGTACCTGATACTCAAATCCACGGGCGCTCGCTTTATCGTGGGCAGAGCCCTCAACCCCGCGCACCAGAATCCCGAGATGCCCATCAGCCTGAACATCAAACTCAAGCTGGTGGAGGATATTGCGGCATGCTTGCGCAGGCTGGGCAGAGACGCGGCGGTTGAATATCACTGATTGTTCTTTTTTAGGAAGGCGGCTTATGGAAATGATGGATACGGAACGAAAGCCGGTCTCCAAGCAGGCGTTCGGCAGGCTGCCCCGGTACCTGACACTGCTTTACGGCATAAAGCAGTCCGGAGGCGAATCCGTTTCAGCGCCCATGCTGGCGGCTAAACTGGGATTGAACGAGGTTCAGGTAAGAAAGGACCTCGCGGCGGTAAGCGCCACGGCGGGAAAGCCCAAAAAGGGTTTTGAGGTCGAAGGGCTCATCGCGGATATCGAGGCTTGCCTTGGCTATGATAATATAAGCGAGGCCGTGCTTGTGGGCGTAGGTCATCTTGGCAGGGCGCTACTGGCGTACGGCGGGTTCGAGGCGTACGGGCTCAATATCCTGATGGGGTTTGACAGCGACCCCGCCCTTGAGGGAGGCAGCGTGTCCAACAAGCCTATTTTTCACGTTTCACGGCTTGTGGAGCTTTGCAGGCGGATAAAGGCGCCTATCGGTATTATCGCAACGCCCGCCCAGGCGGCGCAGGAGGTTTGCGACCGCCTTGTGGATGGCGGCGTTACGGCCATATGGAATTTCGCGCCCGTCCATTTAAACGCGCCGGAAGGCGTGCTGGTGGAAAACGAGGATATGGCGCTGGGGCTTGCGCGACTGTCCAGCCATCTCTCTGCGCTTAAAAATGAGAGTCGTTAAACGGTTATATTACGGCGGGTGCGGCGGAGCCGTGCTGCGCTTGCTGAAAATAGGAGGGAAGCATTGAATATACATTATCTTCGTTACGCGGTTGAGGTTGAAAAGGCCGGCTCCATTTCCCAGGCCGCCGAAAATCTGTTTATGGGGCAGCCGAACCTTAGTAAAGCAATAAGGGAGCTTGAAGAAAACATCGGCGCGTCGCTCTTCGTGCGCACGCGCACGGGCGTTGAGCCAACTCAGAGCGGCGAGGAATTTTTGTTTCACGCAAAAAACCTGCTTGCACAAATGGACGATTTTGAGTCGCGCTTTGAGCGCGGGAAAACCGGGGCCAAAACAGCTTTGCGCGTCTGCGCGCCGAGGGCCAGCTATATCTCCTACGCGTTTACGGATTTTATTAACGGGATCGGTGAGGAAGCCCCTTACGCGTTTGAATACCATGAAACGGGCGTGGGCAATACGGTTAACCATATCCAGTACGGCGAATCAAATATCGGTATAATCCGGTTTCCGGCTGAGTATATGGATCATTTTATGCGCTGGCTTGAGGAAAAGGGTATGGCCAGCGAGCCAATATGGATGTTTGAATCCCGAATCATCTTTTCCAAAGAAAATGCCCTGGCCGCGATGGAGAGAATCGGGCAAGAGGCATTAAACCAATGCGTCGAGCTTACGCACGGGGATATCGCGATTCCCCAGCTTTCCTTCTCGCAAGCCCGGCGCATGAAAAACGAGGAGAACGCCAAGCGCAGGGTGGTTATCTACGAGCGGGGGAGCCAATTCGATTTACTCAGAAGGGTACCCAATACATACATGTGGGTTTCCCCTATGCCCCGGGAAATACTTGAACAGTACGGCCTTGAGGAACGCCCGGCGGACGAAGCGCCAAGATGGTGCGACATGCTGGTCTATCGGGAGGGATACCGCCTCAAACGGCTGGAACTCACGTTTATGGAGCATGTAAAGCGCGTTCGGGATGGGCTTTTATGTAAACCGGAAGGATAATATCGATAATGCCATATCGATAAATAGATACCGATATGCCGCAGATACATTTTACATTGCCTTCCAAGTTTGATATTTTGTTGACAGAGAAAGAAACCGCTCCGCTTCAAGCGGCGGACTCAATAGATTAAAATATTGTTTTTGGAGGTATTGATTATGGCGCGCTTTACTCTTCCCAGGGATTTATATTTTGGAAAAGGCTCCCTAGAGGCGCTCAAAACGCTAAAGGGGAAAAGGGCGATTATCGTTGTCGGCGGCGGATCCATGAAGCGGTTCGGCTTTCTGGACAGGGTCATTGGTTATTTAAGTGAAGCCGGCATTGAAACGAGCCTTTTTGAAAATGTTGAGCCTGATCCCTCCGTTGAAACGGTTATGCGCGGCGCAGAGGCTATGAGGGAGTTTGAGCCGGACTGGATAGTATCCATAGGCGGCGGTTCCCCGATCGACGCCGCGAAGGCGATGTGGGCGTTTTACGAGTATCCTGAAACCACGTTTGAACAGCTGATTACCCCGTTCAGCTTCCCCGAGCTGCGCCAGAAGGCGAAATTCGTGGCCATTCCCTCCACCTCAGGCACGGCCACGGAGGTAACGGCGTTTTCTGTCATAACAGACTATGCTACGGGCGTAAAGTATCCGCTGGCGGACTTTAACATTACCCCAGATATCGCGATTGTCGATCCGGATATCGCGCAGACCATGCCAAAAACGCTAACGGCGCATACGGGTGTGGACGCGCTCACCCACGCGATTGAGGCTTATGTTTCCACGCTGCATTCCCCCTTTACCGATCCGCTGGCGCTCAGGGCCATCCAGATGGTGTTTGAATACCTTGAGGATTCGTTCAACGGCTGCGCACAGGCGCGGGAGCAGATGCATTACGCGCAGTGTATGGCGGGCATGGCCTTCTCCAACGCGCTGCTGGGGATCGTACACTCTATGGCGCATAAAACCGGCGCGGCGTTCTCAACGGGCCATATACCCCACGGCTGCGCGAACGCCATCTATCTGCCGTACGTCATACGCTTTAATAAGCCCAACGCGGCTGAACGCTATGCTGAGATAGCGCGGTTCATCGGGCTTGACGGCAGGGACGACGATGAGCTCACTGAGAAGCTGTGCGCCAAGATCGAGGGGTTGAATAAGTCGCTGGGCATTCCAGCAACGCTGAGGGAGTTCGGCATAGGCGAAACGGAGTTTAACGAGAAAATCGCCAGGATTTCGGAGCTGGCCGTGGGCGACGCCTGCACGGGCTCCAACCCGAGGCCTATTGTACCAAAGGAGATGGAAAAGCTGTTTAGATGCATCTATGACGGCGCGCGCGTGGATTTCTAACTTAAACAGTTATATATACTTAAGTTGGCAGGGCGGTATACCGACCTGCCAATTCTGCTTAAAAAGCAGCCGCATCGCTTCTTTTTTAGATTCTACATGGGTCCTTGCGTGATTGGCCTGATAACGCTTTAAGCGGGGAAGGCAATGAAAGGAGTTCAATTATAACGGGTCTTTTGCCGCTTATGAGCAATTATCGCGAGCGTACGGCTTATGCCTTTGCAGTTGTCTTTGGCGGCGCGGGCAATCCTCCCGAGGAGGCGCGGCGTGCTTGTACCGGCGCGCGGTATAAAGCATTGCCCCGAGAGGATAATATAGTATAGAATGGAAGAAGGATACAAACTTAAGGTAAAGAAAGGCAGGAAAACATTATGTCAGCGATAAAGGCGATGGACGATATTTATTATGTTGGCGTGCTAGATAAAGATCTGCGCGTGTTTGACATCATCATGCATACGCAATACGGCACCACCTATAATTCCTATCTTGTAAGGGGCGGGGATAAGACGGCGCTGTTTGAAACGGCAAAGGATAGATTTTTTGATGAATATATCAAGAACATACGCGAGGTGTGCGACCCGGGTGAAATCGATTATATCGTAGTGAACCATACGGAACCGGATCATTCCGGCTCGCTGGCGAGGCTGCTCGAATACGCCCCCAACGCGACCGTACTCGGGTCGGCGACAGCTATCGCTTTCCTTAAGGAAATTGTAAACAGGCCGTTCCCGCACAGGGTGGTAACGGAAAAGGATTCGGTGGATTTGGGCGGAATGACGCTTACGTTTATCCACGTGCCCATGCTGCATTGGCCCGATTCCATGTATACCTATATTCCCGAACGCAAGGCGCTTTTCACTTGCGACAGCTTCGGCTGCCATTATGCGGACGAAAGGATATTCAACGACCTTATTGAAGGGGATTTTACCGACGCGTATAGATATTATTTTGACAACATCATCGGCCCCTACGCAAACCCGCACATGCTCAACGCCATTAAGCGGATCGAGGGGCTGGACGTTTCCTTTATCGGCAACGGCCACGGGCCGGTATTGCGTGAGAACCTGGATAAATACATCGGCATGTACAAGCGGTGGAGCGCGCCGGAGGAAAACCGCCCGGTATACGCTTGCGTGGCGTACGTTTCTTCCTACGGCTATACAGCGAGGCTTGCGGAAGCTATCGCGAACGGGATCAGGGAAGGCGGCGTAAGCGACGTAAGGCTTTATGATCTGGTTACGGACGATAAGGCCGAGGCTTCAAAAGCCATTGCGGGCAGCGCGGGTTTCCTGCTCGGCAGCCCGACCATTTTGGGCGACGCGCTCCCGCCGGTTTGGGAGATGCTGCTCGATCTCAACCCTATCATACACCGTGGGAAAAAGGCCGGCGCTTTCGGCAGCTACGGCTGGAGCGGAGAAGCTGTTGGGAACCTGACCGACAGGATGAAGCAGCTTAAGCTAAATTTGCCCCTGCCCGGGCTAAAGGTTCGGTTTAATCCTTCGGAGCGGCAGTTGGACGAGGCGACGGAGTTCGGTCGTGATTTTGCGGCGGCTGTTCTTGAAGGATAAAAAAGGAGCGCGTATTATGGTGAAAAGATGGAAATGTGAAATATGCGGCAGGGTTTTTGAAGGGGAAAACCCGCCTGCGCCATGCCCCGTATGCGGCGCGGGTGAAAGCGCGTTTACCTGCCTGGATGCGCCTAAAGCGGTAAAATGGCGCTGCGAGGTATGCCTTCAGGTGTTTGAGGGGGATCAACCCCCCGTGCCATGCCCCGTATGCGGTGCGGGCGTGGACGCCTTCGTGCCCGTCGCGGAGGAACAGGGCGCGTACAAACGTGACGCTTATGAAAATATTGTAATTATCGGCGGGGGCGTGGCCGGGCTTGAGGCCGCCCGCTCGGTTCGCGAGCGCAACAGCCTTGCGGCCATCGCCGTCATTTGCGGTGAAGGCAGGCCGCCGTACAACCGCCCCGCTTTGTCGGATGTGGTTGCGGACGGATACAGCTTCGCCGCTATCGAGCTGGAGGATGCGGATTTTTACGGCAAGAACCGGATAACGCTCATCATGGACGCGAGAGCCGAGCGGGTTGATACGGCCGCGCATACGGTCCATCTGTCCGATGGGCGGGAACTTAGGTACGATAAGCTTTGCTTGGCCACGGGCGCCTCGGCGTTTAATCCGGTAAAGGAGGAAGCGGGTTCCGTACCCTGTACGGTGCTGCGCACCTACGATGACGCCCTGCGCGTGATGGAGTACGCCTCCGGCGGCAACCGGGCGGTCATTGTGGGCGGAGGGATCCTGGGTATAGAGGCCGCCGCCGCCCTTCGGGAACGCGGCTGCCGAGTAACCGTATTGGAACTTTCCGGCGGCTTACTCTCGCTTCAGGCGGATGAGGAAACATCAGAGCATATCCGCTCCGCGCTTGAAAGCGCGGGCATACACGTGATTACGGGGCTTAGCGTTGCGAGCGTGGACGCATCAGGCGCTCAATTAACGGACGGAAGCCGGATAGACGCGGATTTTATACTCGCCAGCGCGGGCATACGCAGCGATACGCGGCTTGCGAGGGATATGGGCCTTTTGACAAACCGGGGCGTAGCGGTGGATGAATGGATGCGAACAAGTATGGAAAACGTGTTTGCCGCGGGCGATTGCGCCCAGGTTAACGGCAAGGTTGCCGGATTATGGAGCGCCGCGGCCGCGCAGGGACAGGCCGCGGGGGCAAGCATGGCCGGAGATGATTCCGCGCCGTATATGGAGGCCGTTCCGGCGACAAGTTTTGAAGGGCTGGGCGTTAAGCTTTTCAGCGCCGGGAGGGTTCGCGGCAAATCCCTTTCAGTGATGAGCTTTAAAGAGCCGTACGGCAGTTATAAAAAGCTGTTCTTTGAAAAAGGCGCGCTGTGCGGCGCGGTGTTTTTTGGCGATGCCGGGAAAAGCGCCGGGGCTATCAGCCTGATCCGGCAGGGCGCGGGCGTTTTAGCCGCTGCGGAGCTTCTGGCGTAACCGGCGCGCGAGGTTTTTTGTTGAATCGGCGGGCTGCAAAGCGGGCAGGCCGTGGCGTCTTTGAACTCTAAGCCGCTTTACGGGGTACAGCCGGTAGTATTGCCGCTTAGTTATCAGGCCGCTTGTTTAGCCCAAGCCCGCCGATTTTATGCGCGGCCGGGAACATTCCTCCCGTAACATATGACATGAATGGTTGCCGCGCATCCAAGGGGGTTGAGAGCGGCAAACCGCCGCCCCGGATTGCCTCGGGAGAACGCCGGTGATATAATGGACACCAAATGCCGGAGGTCGATTATGCGGGTCATAGAAGCGATAAAAAACAATGCCATTATACTTATCGCGCGGGGGATACCGGACGATAAGCTTGTCAATGCGGCGGAGGCGGCGTTTCAAGGCGGTATACGCTCTATGGAGGTCACCTTTATACAAAACGGGGATCCAGAGGATACGGCGAACGCAATCCGCCGTCTTCGGGGCGCGTTCGGAGGCGAGCTTCTCGTTGGAGCTGGAACGGTCATGACGGAAGACCAGGCTAAGTTAGCCAGGCAGGCCGGCGCGCTGTACGCGGTATCCCCCAATACCGATGAAAGAGTAATAAAGGCGTGCAAGCGCCTGGGATTAATCTCCATCCCCGGCGCGTTCACGCCGTCCGAGGTGGCTTTGGCTTACTCGCTTGGAGCTGATATGGTCAAAGTGTTCCCGGCGGATATTGGCGGCCCCGCATATATACGGGCGCTCAAAGGCCCGTTCGCACATATCCCCCTTGCCGCGGTGGGCGGGGTTACGCCCGAAACCATCCGCCCGTTTTATCAGGCGGGCGCGGAGGCGTTTGGGGTAAGCTCGGGCATACTGCCTATGGCGCGTATCTTGCGGGCCGATTATCAAGAGATAACACGCCGCGCGCGTGCATATATGGAAGCTTTATGCCTGAAAAAGTAAAAGGAGGCCGCCATGCGACTATTCATCGCGATTGAAACGCCGCAAAACGTCGTTCGCGAACTTATCCGTATTCAGCGGGCGCTTAAGTCAAAAAGTGAGGGCGGGCGGTTTGTGCCTGAATCCAACTTTCATATTACGCTTCAGTTTTTGGGCGACGTCGGGGATATAAACGGCGCGGTCATGGCTCTAAGGCACGCTTGCAGGGGCATCCGTCCGTTTCCTCTGCATCTTGGCGGCTACGGGTATTTCAGCCGTGGCGACGCGAAAACGTCCTTCGTGAACGTGCTGGGGAATCTCAGCGAGCTTCGCGCGCTGTATGAGTCCCTTTCAAGCGCGCTGGCGGACGGCGGTTTCCCCCGCGCGAACAGCCGTTATACGCCGCATATTACGCTAGGCAGGAATGTTCGGCACAGCGACGAGGCGGGCGAAGAGCTTAAAAGCATATCGCTCAACGCATCCATGCAGGTACAGGAGGCAACCCTCTTTGAAAGCGCACGCACGGATGGCGGCATGGAGTATATCCCGCTGCACAGGGAGCGGTTCTAGCTGCGCCGCGCCTCATTTTCTCTCCATAGAGGCGTTATTATCTTTTTTAGTGAGCCGTTGAGCATGGATGGAAAGGATTGGGAATGAACGAGGTAAAAAAGCCGCTCGTCTCCGTAATTATGCCCGTATATAATGGGGCGCCGTTTGTCAGGCAGGCCGCTGAATCGGCGCTGAGGCAGTCCATGGGCGATTTGGAGCTGATTATAGTGGACGATTGCTCGACGGACGGCTCGGCAGCCATCATCGCGCGCCTTGCTCAAATGGATTCGAGGATCCGGCCAATATACGCCCAAGCAAACGCTGGCGTTGCGGCTTCTCGCAATATAGGGCTGAACACGGCCAAGGGGGATTTTACCGCCTTTTTGGATTGCGACGATATATGGCTTCCCAATAAGCTGGAGCTTCAGCTTGCGCGCATGAGGGAAAAGGACGCCGATATCTGCTACGCATCCTATTCCTTTATCAATAAGTCAGGCGAACCCGTGGGAAGGCCCTATATCGTACCGGAAAAAACGGATTATCGCTCCCTTTTATATGAAAACGTCATCGGGTGTTCCACCGCCCTGTTCAGGCGCTCAAGCCTTGGCGGGCTGAGGATGGACGGGAACTATATGCACGAGGACTATGTTTTTTGGCTGGAGGCGCTAAAAATTCCCGTTAGAGCCGCGGGAATACGGGATGTGCTTGTGAAATATCGCCTGGAGGGCCGATCTTCAAACAAAATTCGGGCCGCGCGGGAGCGCTGGCGGATTTATCGAAGGGCGCAGGGGCTCGGCCTTTTGAGCTCGGCGCTATGCTTTATTCATTACGCGGCAAGAGGCGCGGTTAAGCGCATCCCGCGACGTTAAACACAATACGTTTTCCAGAAGAAAATAGAGTAACTTTTATGAGATTTCTACGTGAAGGGATTTGAACGGATAGAACCTGCGTACAATATTTAGAAGGAAAAAATGCGGCGGTTCCACGCTTTGAGCGGCTGTTAAATCTTTTAATTTTATCGGTGGAGGCTGTCTTGGAAAAAGTAATTTATTGGAACGGAACGATTTTAACTATGGATGCGGCGCGCCCGCAGTCTGAAGCGCTTTTAACGGACGGCGGGGTTATCGAGGCGCTTGGGACGGTTGAGGCGTTAAGCGCTCTTTCCCCTGAGGCGCGTATGGAGGATCTTCGCGGCTGTACGCTCATGCCCGGGTTTATCGACGGGCACTCCCACCTTTCCGCAGCGGCGCTGCAATCCCTTTTGGTAAACGTTAGCCCTCCGCCGATTGGCGTTTGCGGCTCGCTGGACGATATTCTGAAGGCTTTAAAGAAAGCCCTTAGCCAGGGGGATTTCTATGAGGGGCAATGGCTTATCGCGATGGGATATGACGAATCCAAACAGGGCCGCCGCCCGGCGCGCCGGGATTTGGACGGCGTGAGCGATACCATGCCCATCGCCGTAACTCATGCTTCCGGCCATTTATGCGTGGTCAATACGCCGGCCATGGCGCTTTTAGGGTATACGGGCGACAATTTCAGCGTGCCTGAGGGGGGCTTCGTGGAGGAGGACGGGCTGCTTAAGGAGCAGGCGTTCCTTTCGCCTCTCAAGCAAGCCCTCATGAAGGGGCCGACAAAGGAGCAGTCGATAGAAGCTGTTGGAAGGGCCTCGGCGCTTTACGCTTCCTATGGCTATACAACCGTACAGGACGCTCGTACAACGCCGGAGGATCTCGCGTTGATTCAAGCCGCCGGTGAGCGCGGGCTGGTCAAAACCGACGTTGCGCTCTATCTTACGCCGGAGCTGGCGCGTCAAGCGCTTCCTAAAACCGCGCCGCAGCGCGGCGCGTACGCGAACAGGATCCGGCCGGCGGGCTACAAGCTTTACTTGGACGGCTCGCCGCAGGGCAAAACGGCCTGGTTGTCATGCCCGTACCTGATTCCCCCGGAGGGCCGGGGCGCGGATTACCGGGGCTTTCCCACTCAAAGCCGGGAGGAAGCGATAGCCGCTATGCTGGAGTGTATTGAAAACCATTGGCAGATAAACGTACACGCGAATGGGGACGAGGCGATTGAGCGAATGATAAGCTGCTACCGCGAGGCGCTAGCCCGGACGGGAAGCAGGGAAAAGCTTCGGCCGGTTATCATACACTGCCAGACGGTGCGCGAGGATCAGCTTGAAAAAATGAAGGAAACGGGCATATTGGCCAGCTTCTTTTTGGATCACGTTTATTACTGGGGGGATTACCATTATGATTCCGTATTGGGGCCGGAGCGCGCGCGGCGAATCAGCCCGCTGCGTTCGGCTTTAGACAAGGGGGTAACTTTCACCATCCACCAGGATACGCCCGTCGTACCGCCCAACGCCATGCTTTCCGTGCATAACGCCGTAAACCGCGTAACCTACGGCGGCAGGGTATTGGGGGCTGAGCAGCGGATAAGCGCGCTGCAAGCTGTCAACGCGCTGACGGTTAACGCGGCGTATCAGCTTTTTGAGGAGAACGCGAAGGGGATCCTCGCGCCCGGCAAGCTGGCGGATTTCACAGTGCTGGAGCAAAACCCGTTAAGCGTATCCGAAACCAGCCTTAAGGACGTAAAAGTAGCGCGAACCGTAAAGGAAGGCGAAGTGATATATGACGCGGGGGATTTTCTTGGATAGTCCCGCAAATGGGCGCACGGCATACCTTCGGCCGGAAATAGCCGTGATGAAAACGAGAGAGCTTACGGCGCGTTTTTACGACCCGGCGCGATTTATGCCCCTGTGCCGAGATTGTGCGAATTACGGAAAGAATTACGCTTGCCCGCCGCTCCCGTTCGATGCGGCGGACAAGCTTAGATCTTACGCGTTTGCGCATATTATCGCCGCCAAAATCGCCGGTCAAGGCGGACGAACCCGCGCGAAATTTGAATCGCTTCCAGCGTGCCGAAAAATTGCGCCCTCCGGTATGCCCTGCCGATACGGGCGCGTGTTTGCGTACCGGTATCAGCTGGGGGAGGGGCTTGAGAGCCGCTTTCAAGCCGCCAAGCGCGCAATGGATGAATGGCTCTTAGTGATGGAATCGGAGCGCCCGGGCTCAACCGCCTTATCGGCAGGAGCTTGCGGCCTGTGCATCCAATGCGGCCGTATTGACGGCGAACCGTGCCGCTACCCGGAACGGGCGCGCGTTTCGCTGGATGCGTTTTCCCTTAACCTTACGGCGATTGCGCGCGATATCTTCGGCATGCCGCTGTTATGGCAAAATCAAGGGAAGCGTGGGTATCTTGTAATCATCAGCGCGCTTTTCACAAACCATTCAGGCGGTACCCTGCTATGACGCAGCGCGCGAACGAGTGATTCAAATTCACGTTAAAGCCGAATAAACGCCTTTGGGACAAAGTTCGTATGCAAACATTCAATCGCTGTTTTATATGGTTCTTTTATCTATTGCGCCCTATATTTCGAGAATGAAGGGATTAAGCAACCCTGCCGATAATGGATATAAACCGCTTGTGATCTTTTCATTCGGCGCGAGGAAGGTGCTTGATTGAAAGAGAACCCAATTGAACTTTATCTGGGAGGGGTTCAGCGCAATCAAGCGAGAACCCTCCCAATTGGAGGGTTCTTGCCGCAGCCTGTCAAAAAAAACCCGGGGTTGGGTCGGAGCCGCAACCCTCATAGGCTTTCAACCGAACCTGACGACATGTGCGTCAGATTCGGGATGCCTTAAGCAGCAAGGGTTTCTTTGCACGGGGCGCTGACTGCGCCTATCTTTAAGCGCTCCGTGTTAACACGAAAAACGTGGCGCAGCCGCTTTTTAGACACACTGAAGCGAGGGCCCTCCTAATAGGGGGGTCCTCGCCGCAAACATGCGCCCGGCGGCTGGGCCGGGAGGTGATTATACCATCAGCACCAATTTATCGCCCTCGTTCAATTCCTCCTTAAGCGAAGGATCCCGATTTAAAAGCGCGGTCCTCGTGGTCGAAAAGCGCTTTGCTACGTCAAACAGGGTTTCCCCGGCTCCAGCGAAATAAATCACAAGCCCGTGCCGAATACAGCCGGCTTCACATTCCTCAGCGCCTACCGCAGCCTGCGATTGAATTAAGTCATACAGCTCAACGTTGAAGAATAAGGTAAAGCTTACTTCCGCGCTGCGGCCGCCCCCGGCGGCGGTAACGCAGACGCAGCGCGCTTCAACGTCCGCCTGCGAACCAAGGCTGCAATCCGCGTCAAACTGATGGGTAAACGGGATATCCTCAGTAAACGCGTGCAGGCGCCCCTCCTCGCACTGATATATGACGTAAGTGAACACAATTCCGTCCACGCATAAGCGCCCCTGCTCGCATGACTGGCAGGTAATCACTGGACGGGCCGTTGACGCTACGATACGGTAGATGTTCGGCATGCCTTCCGGAACCGATACGTTTTCACTCAACGATACGCGCTTTTGTATATCCATCAGGTGTACGGGCAGCGTAACCGAAGCTTGCTTGCACGCTAACGCAACGGAGGGGGAATACGCGTCGACCGGCAGGTCAAGGTTTACGCGCCTGACGCCGAAAAGATCAATTTTCAGATCCGCCTCTACAGATAACAGGGAGAATTCCTCGCCCAACGGGCGTATCACCAAATTCTCCGCCTGAACGCTGCCGGTTATCTGACCCGGATCGCCGTCAAGTTCAACCGATTCGGCGAAGGGGATATGCTGTACAAGCTGCGTAAGCCGCCCGTCGCTCCCTTCGCAAACGGCCATTATGGTCAACGTGCCTTCTACAACCGCGCGGTTTCCCTCGGCCTGTATATCGCGTATAACGGCGCACCCGGAGCTGCTTAGCACCGCGCTAACGCCGGAAGCCACGACCTCCTCACGCATACGCGATGTGCAGCGCCCGAGGCTTTCCCTCTTCTTGATGTTCAGCGGCAGGTTTTTAAACTCCATATCGTTAACGCCTCTAATGCCTGCCAGCACCCTGAGGGGGGATGCATCGAAAAGCGAACAAGTTAAATCAACCACCGCGTTTAATTCGGGCATGCCTCCGCCCGCCTCGACCTGAAGGGTTTGGAGGCAAGCCTGGACCTTTGCCGTCATGCCCGGCAGCGCGCCTTCGCAGGGGATGGTGTGCTTAAACGGCGCTGTGGACACGAAGGCGAACGGCTTGCCCTGTGCGTCGGCACAGAAGATATCCAGCTTTACCCGGCCATCCAGAATAACCCGCCCCTCCACCGTTTCAGCGCTCGATACAATGACCTCGCCGCCCGCTGATAATATCAAGGCGGCGCTCCTTCCTTCAGGAACAGGGATGGCGCCGTCCACCAGCGCCTGGGATACCACCTTGGATACCAGGCGTTCCCCATTCCAATCGTTATATAAAAATTCCATACAAACGCCTCCCAATATACAGATACCATATCATATTTGCACAAAACGGCGATTATGCGTTTTTTGAGCATGAATATCAGATAGCTGTTTCACGAAAAGCCGTAAAAGTACCGCGGCGCTCATATGGAAAAACAGCCTTGGGTAACTTTACAAAGGGTACGATGTGAACCAGGAGTATCAAGACTGACGTTACGTGCCGGGCGGTTCAGCCCAAAAACAAATGTTCGCGCGCGCAGCGTAAGCCGCCGGCAGGAAAAATGAGGTTAGTTAATTTCACCCGCCGCTTACGGGCGTAGTACGGATACAGAGCACGCGTAAGCGATGAATACGCATAAACTTCTGGGCAATTTTAACGCTAAAGGCGCTGAGGCGCGGAACATACAAAAAGCGGCTTGGCCGCTTTTCGATTGAAAAAGCCCCGCGGCCGTCTCCTCTGGGGAAGATCGCGGGGCTCATGCTCTGTTAATTTACAGGCTTACGTTTACCCGTATTGCGAGCGCCCTGCTTCCGCCGATCGGGCGGTCTGAACTGAGGCCAAGGTAGCCCTCGCCCAGTATATTGTAGAGATTGCCGGAAATGTTAAACTCGGGCAGCCTACCCAAAAGCTTTTCGCCGTCCGTTAAATATGCAAGCTGTACAGGCGACGCTAAATCGCCCTCGTTGGTCCAATCTCCGCCGCTGGTTATATAAACAAGCGCGCCCAGCTCGCCGTTGAACAACTCCCTTGCGCTTTTTCCTTCGCATTCAAACAGTACGCTCGGGCAATCGCTTAGCGTTGGCGCTTCATCGTAATCGCCGCCGGCAGAGCCCGTCCTCGGCAAGCCGTATTTTTCGGCCGATTTTTTATCCGCGTAAAAACCAGTCAGCTTTCCGCCCTCAATCAGCGGATAACGCTCGATGGATACGCCTTCGGTATCGAAGAAGGGTACCATGAGCGATTCCTTAGTGCGGTCAAGGCCGAGGGAAAGCGCGCTGTTGAATAGCGTTTGGCCCAGCTTTCCGCAAAACAATGAAGAGCCGCGGTTAACGGCCTCGCCGCTAAGCCATTGAGAAAGCTTATAGGATACATGTTCCGGCATGATGAGGATCGGCAGCTGGCTGGATTTGGGGAGATCAACGGCGGTACAAAAGGCGTTAAGCTGCAGCTTTGCCTCGCTTAGCGCTTCCTCCCAGCTAAAGTCGCGGTAATCGCCCATGATTCCGGTATCGAATACATTAACGGAGCCTTTACCGCGCACGAGCACCTGCAGGGAATATATCCTGTCTAAATCAACAAGCTCAAGCCCCGCGTCGTTTGATATGCTGGTTTCACGCTCGATAATCTGGATTTTATTGCTCAGCGTAAGGCCGGGAAACGCCTGGGTAATGTCATTCAAAAAATCATCCGCGCCTGTTAGGAACTCATTATCCGTCATGCTCCGCCCCCTTAAGTCGCGCGTGCGCCTGCCGGTTTCCGGCATAAAGGGATACTTGACCCGATCCTCAAGGTTATCCTTGGCGTCGCGCCACGCCTGTTCGTCCGGCTCGCCAAGTGTTCCGGATACGCCCAGAAAACCGTTATGGTAAACCCGGCACCCGCTTTTAACTATGTGTTTTTTCATCAGGGAATCCACCGCGTTCGCGCTGATATTGAGCGAGGTGGTCTTTTCTTTTATCTGATAAAGCTCTTTAATCATTTTATCGCCTCCTATTGCGCATGTATCCCGTTTATACGTACGTACGGGCCGCCGAACTGCACCGGCAAACCCTGCTGCTCCATCTTGCCGCAGCCGCCCATAGCGGAGCTTCCCATCTCCACCTTATCGGACACCCCGTCAATCTCGTGCAGCGTGCGCATGACGTTACCGGTAATAACGGAAATTTTCACGGGCTGAGCGATTTTTCCGTCGCGTATCATATATGCCGTGCGCGGAGCGATGGTGAATGTGCTCATGCCCGAGCCGTGATTAAAATCCTCAATATATAGCCCCTCTTTTACCCCTGAAAAGAGTTCCTCCTTGGTCTGCGTGCCCGCGCCAATCCAAGTTGAGGTCATGCGCACGATGGGCTCATACTCAAAATCGATGGCCCGCGCGTTCCCTGTAACGCCCTCGCTCAGGGCGGCAGCCGTCATCGCACTGTGCAAACGGCCGGTTAAGATTCCATCTTTTATTATGTAATTGGTTCTCGCACGGCAGCCTTCGTCGTCGAAATACGTATAGCCAAGCCCCTCGTCGATTCCGGAATCGATGATGTTCAATATGGGGCTGCCAACCTGCTTGCCAAGCCGCCATTCGCGCCGCATGCTTTCGTCGCCTAGCATAAAGTCCGATTCGCTCTTATGGCCGAAGCTTTCATGGGCGAACACGCCGGCGACCGCCGGGGAAAGAATACAAGTATAATCTCCCGGCACGACGGGTACGGCGTTGAGGGCGTAATCCACATCGCGCGATACGGCGTTAATTAACTCAGCCTCGTTGTTGAATAAATCCTCAAAATGAACGCGCACGTTGTTCCAACTGCCATTGAACGGGAACTCGTTGACGGAAATAGCGTAGCGCGCGGCCACGGTACAGAACTGCTTATCAAACTCCACGTCGGCGCCTTTGCTGGACATAAAGCGTTTGAGGCAGTAAACGCCTTTGTAATAAACATCGGAAGAACGCGCTTTGCCGGATTCGCGGATTACATTGGCGTAGCCCTTTATTAAGTTCAGTTTATCCGCTTTTGAAACGTCGCTCAGCCTGCGGCCTTCGTAACGGATGCATTTTTCCCTGTTGACCTCAAGGCGCTTTACGGTTTCATTTTCGTAAATTTGCGGGCATCGCCCGGCCATTTTGGATAGCTCGTCTATAGCCGCCTGTACCCCTTGTGTTCCAGTTATGGAGCTGTAATACCACCTGTCCCCGTCGAACACGCGTATAAGCGCGCCTATCGTTTTGCGCGTTTTGTTCTGTGCAAGCTCATAATCCTTCAAATGGATAAATGTCGTTGTTTTTTCCTCTATACGAACATCCGTATAGAGATCTTGTGGATACCGATACATAAGTTCCTCCTCGTATTGTATGCTACTTGTCCGAAACTCAGGCTTGGGACTAGGGTGCGGAGAGTTTATGGAGCGCGGGCTGTCAAAGGTGGTTACACCACTTTTTGTATGGGTGCTTGAAGCGCTTGCCGGGTTGCGGACAACGCCTCAAGCGGGGAACCCGTAGAGGCGAGCGCGCCCCCGTTAATGAATCAAGCCTCAAAACCGCTTTTGTTTTGCGCCCGCTAACGTATAAAATTCGTGCGCAGCCTAGGTTCCTGCTCCGGCGGGTGTATTCCTGCGTTCGCTCCGGCTTCGATGCATTTGAGCAGCCAGGCCATGTTTCTGCCGAGCGCGCGCATCACCTGCATCCCCTCCAGATCCTGCGCCGCCTCCTCAGGCAGGTTCCCATGCACCATCGGCCAATAATGAGAGGATACGATCGGCATGCTGGAGATGCTCAAATATTTTTCAAGCCGATCAAGCGCCGCGGTAGTACCGGCCCTGCGCGCGGATACCACGCAGGCTCCGGGCTTATACGCGAAGTATTGCTTACCCGAATAGAACAGCCTGTCTAGAAACGCGCACAGCGCTCCGTTCGCCGACGCAAAATAAACGGGCGATCCAATAACAAACCCGTCGGCGGATTGCGCTTCCTCAAGCGCCCTGTTTACCACGTCGTCAAAAACGCACATTTGCGAACTAACGCATTGCCCACAGCCGACGCACCCGCGTACGGGCTCCGCCCCAATATGAAAGAGCGCCGTTTCAACGCCGCATTCCAAAAGCCCTTCGCCAACCTGGCTGAGCGCGGTATACGTACAACCCTTCGCGTTGGGGCTTCCATTTATCAGCATGACCTTCATACGCTTCCCCCTTAAAATTCAAGTTCCGGCTCCTAAAGCGGGCCTGCTCTAATCATATCATAGTTCCATAGTTTAGCAAGAATGCTAAAAAGGACGAAAAAAGTATGCCTCCGCTTCATGGGTTAGGTGCGCATGGGGGCGGATTTACAGCATATGTATGGTATTGACAAGCAATATACGTGTACGATAACATGACGGTGTTTGGCGCGTGATGCCTGCGGCCGGCATGGATAGAACAGTAAAGCGCGCGAAAAGGCAGGTCGGTAAATCCGCTTTGCTTTAGCGGGGGGCTTTTATGACGGAAATAATGCGGACGTTAGGTAATTTAAAACCGGGACAAGGCGGGATGGTGCTTCGGATTGCCGGCGGCAACTCAAAGGCGCGCCGCAGCCTGATCGATATGGGCATAACGCCCGGTACGCTGATTAGGGTAAAAAAGATAGCGCCCATGGGCGATCCGATGGAAATCACGCTCAGAGGCTATGAGCTTTCGCTCCGCCGGAGCGACGCGATGTCCATTCAACTGATGGACCCCGATCAGGAAGAGGCGTTTCGCGTAGAAGAAGAGCGTATCCGGCGGGAATATGAGAAAAAGGGGCGGGAAGCTCTCGGCGAACACGGCGTCGTGCGCCACGCCTCGGATATGGATGAACACCGCCGAGCCGCACGGATGACCGAGCGGATGCTGGAGCAGCGTTCCATCCCCTGCGGTAAGGGGAAGCGAAAGCGCGCGTGCGCGGCGGAGGCCTTTCCCAACAGCGAGCAGCCGGTGAGGCTTGCGCTTGCCGGCAACCCTAACTGCGGCAAAACAACCCTGTTCAACGCCATGACGGGCGCGCGGGAGTATGTGGGCAACTGGCCGGGCGTAACGGTTGAAAAGAAGGAAGGCCGCGTTAAGTCGTTTAAGCGCGGCAAGGGCTGCCCGGACGGGCTATGTACGATGGGTCATGAGATGACGCTCGTCGATCTGCCCGGAATCTACTCTCTTTCCCCTCATACGATGGAGGAGATCGTCGCGCGAAACTATATTATTCAAGAAAAGCCGGACGCCATTATCAATATCGTTGACGGTACAAATCTGGAAAGGAACCTGTACCTTACCATACAGCTCATGGAACTTGAAAAGCCCATGATCATCGCCCTGAACATGATGGACGAGGTGGAGAAGAACGGTGACTATATCGACTGCAAGGCATTGTCCCTGGAGCTTGGAATACCGGTAGTGCCCATAAGCGCCCGCACCGGCCGCGGGATAGAACTGCTGATTGAATCGGCGCAGAAGCTGATACACGCGATACATACCCAGTATCATGAGGGGTTTCGTATTGAGCCGGACGACGTTTACGACGACTTCACGCATATGACCCATCACCGCATAGGCGATTTGGTAAATACGGCGGCCGCGCGAGCGGGGCTTCCGCTTCACTGGACGCAGATAAAGCTGCTTGAGGGTGATGAAATGGTGCTGAGCCGCCTCAAGCTCAGCGCGGATGTTCAGGCGCGGCTGAACGCCGTTATCCATGAATACGCGAAAGCTTCACAGCTGGGCGATAACGAAAGCCGGGTCGCGGACAGCCGCTACCGGTATATCAGCCGGGTAACGGCAAGGGCGCTCGCGCGCGGGCGCCGCCCTGGGGAGGAGAACGTATCGGACCGCATCGACAGCGTGCTTACCCATAAGGCGCTCGCTATTCCGATTTTTATACTCGTGATGGGCCTCATCTTTTTCCTGACGTTTTCCGGGCCGGGCGCTTTCCTCTCAGACGTTGTGGCGGGCTTTATTGATCAGACGGCCGCCCCCTTCATTTCCGGGGCGCTTAACGCCGCGCATGCGCCGCAATGGTTCGTCAGCCTGGTCATAGATGGGATATTCGCGGGGGTTGGCGGCGTGCTCACGTTCCTTCCTCAGATTGCGCTGCTGTTTCTGTGCCTGAGCTTGCTTGAGGATAGCGGATACATGTCCCGCATCGCTTTTATTATGGATAAGCCCATGCGACGATTCGGCCTTTCGGGGAAAAGCTTTATTCCGCTTTTAATGGGGTTTGGCTGCACCGTTCCCGCGGCGATGGGGGCGAGGACGATGGAGAATGAGCGTGATAAGCGCATGACCATAATGCTGCTGCCGTTTATGAGCTGTTCAGCAAAACTGCCGGTGTATGGATTGCTTGCCGGCGCGTTTTTTTCAAAGGGGAGGGGCTTAGTTATAATCAGCCTGTATGTGCTGGGGATAATCGCCGGAATCCTTTCCGGGCTCCTATTCAAAAAAACGCTATTTAAGGGGAATGACGCCGCGTTTTTAATCGAACTGCCTCCATACCGCCTGCCCAAGGTTAAAAATGTTCTATTGCACGTTTGGGAACGCGTAGCGCACTTTCTTGAAAAGGCGGGTACAATCATCTTCGCCATGAGCGTGGCGATATGGTTCCTCGAAAATTACAGCTTTTCATTCCGGATGGTAACGGATGCATCCCAAAGCATGCTGGGCGCTCTTGGCGGGGTATTAGCGCCTCTTCTAGCCCCGCTGGGGTTTGGAACATGGCAGGCGGCCGTTGCGCTTTTGGCCGGGTTCGTCGCAAAGGAGGCCGTCGTATCGGCTATGGCGATGTTCTATGGTTTTACGCTGGCAGCTGGGGACGGAGCGGTGCACGCCGCGCTTTCCGGTGCGTTTACTCCGCTCTCCGCTTACAGTTTTCTGGTGTTCGTGCTGCTGTATACGCCCTGTATGGCAGCCGTGGCGACAATTCGTCGCGAATTGAACAGCGCGAAATGGACGGCGCTTACGGTGGGTTATCAGCTTGGCGCGGCTTATCTTGCGTCTCTGCTGGTATATCAGATAGGAGGGCTGTTTGTAAGCTGACGCAATCGCGTTTTAGTGATTTGAGTAACACGCCGCGCATGCCAATAGCTAATCGCTTAAGCGTATATAAGAGCGCGGCAAACAAAGGATATGAATTGGAGGGATTAGGAATGCCGTGGTACCTGATAGCTGCCGCTCTCATACTGGCCTGGTCGGCGTTTTGCCTGATACGCTGGATTCGGCGTAAAGGCTGCCGGGGCTGCGCGAATAAGAGCGGATGCGGCGGCCGGTGTAATTATCGTTAATGCCGCAGTATGGTTCACCTGTTTAGCGATGGCAGGGCATGCTGCAATACTGATGTAAATTAAGCAGCGGCGCAAAGGCGCGCCTTACTACCCCCCTCTGCGCTGACGGGAGGTTGAAAGCGCCGAATTTTACAGCTAACTTAGGCCCTGAAACATCAGTCGCCTCATCGCATAGTCAGGAGGGCGGGCTTTTTTCAAGCCAGGCCTTACGGGCATCTTGAGGCATGCGCGACCACTTAATCTTTAATCTCCGTGCGAATGTGCAAATAAACTGCTTGCTGCTTGGCGGATTATTGTGATCATAGAATCCGAACAGCTTTTTAAACCGCTCCGGGTTGCCGTGTTCCCACGCATGTCGGATAAGCTCACGGAAATTGCGCTCGACGCTTGCTGGAGTCGTTCCGCAGATCTGTGCGATCTTCGGATACAGAAACTTGGTTACATATACATCATCCTGATCGTTTCGTAGAATCTCCTCAACGCCGATGATAAACTGAATATACCCTTTCCGTCCGGGCAGTATGCTGTAATTCATGGTTTCCGTCTCGATAAATGCGCGCATTTATAGCCTCCTGGTTAACTGATTAAAATGTATATATAAAAAATCGCGTATCGATTAACTCAATGTAAAGCTGGTTCACCAATTGTCAATAAATACTATAAAATGACTATATCTACCAAGTCTAACCCGTTTCGCGTATTCGTCAGTATTCATCATAATATGAGGTAATATGATATATGCAAAACCCCTTATTCACATAATAAGAGCACGTTCGGGCAAGCTAAAAAAAAGGAGGTTTCATTCATATGCGCAATAGAAAACAAAGCACGACCGATATACCGGATATTGGTTCCGCGGCCTCGGCATACGACTGCACAGGACTTATGCCCACGCCGCCTAATGATGAAGACGAGATGCAGTCTTATCAGGAACTGTATGGAATGGAAATCCCTAAAGTGTAAGATCAACCAGATTAATTTAAAGGGATAGTGGAATACTAGGAATGAGGTGAAAACAGTGCTTAAACGTACCGTAACAGCCTTGAAGTTCGCTCAGAGAAAGCAGGCCGCGTATACGCAGGCGGTTTTTAGTCCGGGCGACGGATGAGGAAGGGCCGCAATATTGCGGCCCTTCCCAGCCTGTCAAAAAAACGGGGTTGGGTCGGATCCGCGACCCCCATAGGCTTTCAACCGAATCTGACGACATGTGCGTCAGATTCGGAATGCCTTGCGCAGCAAGGGTTTCTTTGCACGGGGCGCTGACCGCGCCAATGTGCAAGCGCTCCGTGTTAACTCGAAAAATGTGGCGCAGCCACTTTTTCGACACACTAAGGAAGGGCCGCAATATTGCGGCCCTTCCTTAGTTACTGTGATAATATAAAAAACGGACATAGGGTTGAAAGCCAGAGTGAGATTGAAGTAAAATGAGATACACCAATATATGGCTTTATATTCAGTTGGAGGCAAGGTATGAGTACAGCGTATCAAAAAGCGAGAAAGTTTATATATCGGAACGCTAGGCCTATTGATTTAGCTCGATGGCAGTATCATTTTGAAAACGGCAGCAAGGAAAATGTGCTTACCGCGTTGTTATATTATCAAAATGAGGACGGTGGATTTGGACATGCTTTGGAAGCGGACGCATGGAATCCAATTTCTTCTCCCATTCAAACATGGGCGGCAACCGAAATTTTACGTGAAATTGGCTTTACCGATAGTTCGCACCCAATTATTCTGGGCATACTTGGATATCTTGAAAGCGGTAAGGATTTTGAGGGCAGGCTTTGGTTCAATAAGATAAAGAGCAGCAATGAGTATCCTCATGCGCCTTGGTGGCATACTGAAATTGACAGCACTTGCGGCAATGATTATAACCCAACCGCGTGTTTGGCGGGGTTTATCATTCGTTTCGCGGTTAAAGGCAGCGGAATCTATAAAACGGGCTGCCGTATCGCAAAGGAAGCCTTTGAGCGGCTTATATCTGACGAAAGTCACGATGATATGCATACAATAGCCTGTTACATTCGTTTAATGCAATACTTAGAAGAGTCGGGGGAAAATGACATTATTGATTTACGCGCGTATAAGGCGAAGCTGCGCGAACAGGTGAAAAGCAATATAACTGATGACATTGCCGCGTGGGAAACATCATACGTCTGCAAACCGTCGCAGTTTTTCACAGCTAGAGATAGCATTTTTTTTACGGATAACAAAAGCATCGCTGAATATGAATGCGAGTTTATTATCAAAACACAGCTTGACGACGGTTCGTGGAATATTCCTTGGAGTTGGTGTGATTATCCAGAACAATGGGCTGTCAGCAAAAACTGGTGGAAGTCAAATGGTATTATATCAAACATTCTTTATCTTAGAGGTTTTGGAAGGGTTTAATTATCATATGGCAGGGCGAAAGCGGATAACCGCTTT
>OHUK01000085.1_pt1 | contig 92732 bp, 99 predicted proteins | sample 1579201 | NCBI WGS metagenome assembly OHUK01 (sample SAMEA3879528, study PRJEB24766) | human gut metagenome | biome: human-associated habitat; feature: feces | place: USA | collected 1985/1987 | reverse complement strand
TATCCATCATGCCCCACCAGCGCCAAGGCCGGTCTTTAAGCTTTGTTATGACCAGCCCGTAATCCTTGCCCCTGCACTCCAGCACGTACCAATCCAACCGCCCGGAACCATACCTATACAGCAGAAATCCCACATGATTGATTTGAGACACGGACGAGCCGCTAAATACCGCCACGCCGGGCTTTTGCGGTAAACCGGCCAGGCCCGCTTCCGGCGCTGACGAAGATTTTTGGCCGCACCAGCTCGCGTAGTTGTACCGCGCCTTGGTGTCGATGTTCTCCCCGGTTTCCTGCTTGTAATACGCCTCCGCCAGCGAATTGCAGTCGAATACCTTGCGTCCCAGCCACTTTTTATAAGCGTTGTAGTAGGTCTGCCACTTATCCCCGTAGCTGCTCTTAGCGCGCTGACGGATGTAATCGTCCGTAGCCATGCGCCCGTCCCCGCCCATCACATACCCGTATTGGCCGCTCGGCGGCGGGTCAGTCGTTTTCTGGCTTGTAATTACCGCATGCGGATAGTAGAGCTTGAGCATCGCGCTGATTGATATTTGTTTTGGCATTTGAATTCCTCCTTAATTTAAAAGCGGCCGTGATTACGGCCGCTTAGCTTATAAATTACTCACTGTTACTCATAATTACCTCCTATTGATTGAATAAAACACGCCTCCGAAGCAGAACCGCGCAAAAGCTTCACTCTAACCCTCACACCCCAATTTTCAGCCGTTTTCGTCGTATTGGAGAAAAAATGCTTTTGGCTCGTGAGCGCTTTATTGGTTATATCCTCCCAAGAGGGAACCGTATCGTATCCGTTATTACAAATTTCAATAGTCAGCGTACTGCCGATGGGGAAATGCCCTTGTATGTTGACTATTGCTTTAGTCGGCATATCCTGAGCGGCCATAGCAAAGGCCTGTACAAATTCGATGGATGTCACCGACTTGGTTATGGTTAGCGTGCGAGTAGCACTATCCCCAATTGCATCGGTTGCTTTAATCTGCAGGGTATGGGCGCCGTTGAGGATCTGTCGCCAAGTGTCCGCGCCTACGGTCATCGTTTCAGTGCTGCCGAGTGTAGCAGTATATCTCCTCAGTGTGACGCTATCAAGCATCTCTACTACCGTTACTTGATGACCTTCGGTATCGGTGACGGTATATTCATAGCTTGGCGGCAAATTCGTAAAGCTTCCCAGGTGACCGTCGCCGCCGCTGATGGCTGGGGGCTTGTTATTGGTAACGGTACGGACGGCACTTGTGATATAGGCAGATTCAGCGCCTACGGAGTCATACGCTTTAACACGGTACTGCACGGTTTTCCAGCCATAGGATATTTCTGTCGACAAGTAGCGTACCGCTCCTTTATAGATTTGTGTCCATTTGCCCGTATCAACTTTGCGCTCAACAATGTAACCAGATAGATTGCCATCCGGATCCGAAGATTGAGTCCATTGGATTGTGATATTACCGCCGCCAAATATCTCGCTTGGAACAGTTATCATATCCGGAGCGGATGGCGGTTGATTATAAACAATAATGTAGCATCCCTCAAAATCGGTAAAGTCCGATACGTACAGGTCAGAAGATAGGTTTACTGCAGGCCGCAACCCATAATACCCATAGTACGCGTGGCAGTTCAGCAGCCCGCCATTCCGATCCACTATCCGAACGTAATAAGCCGATGATGCATTTGCGTCGCGCAATAACCAATCCCAATTCGTACTTGATGCTGGATTATCCGGCCAGTTGCTATTTGCTACACATTCGGCTGTAACGGCAGATCTGCGGCTGACATTATCGCTGAAAAGAGGCAGCTTAACGCCACAGATATGATCGCCGGACAAACCAACCTCCGTACATGACAGTAAAAACACTTTGTCATAAAAGCTTTCAACACCGCCTCCATCGGTAGCGCTTTTTGACGCGGTTAAATTAGTTGTGAGCATGGTATTTCGTTCATTTTCAGTGAATCCATTTAGGAACCCAGGAATGGTATCATACGCATTAATTTTCCCATACACATTGCCGGTACTGGGCGGGGCGTCGGCAGAGTGTTGCGCTTCATACCAATTATTCGCCGAAGATTCGCTATTGAGCCATTGCCGAATATTCGCATAAATATAACGATTATTACCGCAATCCTGACGGTTACTATTACCATTCGTCGGCTCCCTTGCGTCATAGCATAACAGTTTGATTATTTTTTCGGAAACCACCGTTACACTGTTGCTGGGATATCCGGTATGATTTTTATCCGCAATAACCCAAGCAATTGCAGAGCCGTGCAGACTGCCAAAGCGCACTTTCGATCCAATTGCCAGATTACTTAGTTTTTGAGGCATATAATAACTCCTTTCGATCAGCATTCCAACCGCATCATTAAAGCGTTCCAGACTCCAGAGGTCAAAGTTATATCATCCAAAGTTTTGAATGTAATCCGAAATGGATTGGTTGTAATATCGCTGAATACCGCATCCCATAAGGTCATGATTTTGCTGATGTTCTGCACGACCGTATTACTCAGGTCAACGACTAAAGCCTCAATATCGTATACAGTGTCTAAAGCTCGCTGAGCCAATATGGAGGCATCATTAGCCGTGGTTTGTGCAGCGAGGGCGATTTGCATGTAGTTGTCGTAATCCTCTCTTGTGGCGTAGGCATCTGCCGGTATATAGGCGGTCACATTCGTAGCCGATCCGATTACAGTAACAATATCAATCGTTTTCTCGACTATGGTGGCGCCACCCGCAGGCGGGATCCATTCCGCAAGGTTTCCACAGTTGCCGTAACAGTAGAGTACCTCGCCTATTTCCGGGTCAGGATCCTCAGCATAGAGACCAAGCTCACGATAGTAAAAGCCGTCGCTTGTGTTGGAGTTGGTAAAAATCCCGCCTATTATAGCTGTCCCCTCAGCGTTGACCATTAGTTTTGTAATGTCAATGGTTGCCCTCGGACTGACAACGTCGTTAAGAGACCGCGGCGTTTGACCATCCTCAAGATAGCCGTCGCCGAGGACGATCCGGGTGTAGTTGATCTTTTCGCCGGCCGCGCCCTTTGCGAGGACGATCAGGCCGGCTGCGGTAATGTCGTTGTTGATAAATGCGGCCATGTGTATCTCCTTTTTGCGGTTATAGTGCTATGAGCTCGTCAGTACCTATGGTTACAATTTCACGGTTGTTGTCATGAACGACCGCGCTATAATAGAGGTGCATCTCGCCGCGGCCCATGACATAGATCTCGTGGTCGTGATCTCTGACGGCCATCCCCGAGTAGAGATACATCTCCCCAGTCAGACAGATTAGGATCGCGTCGAGCCACGAGCTGCGCCTCTTGACCACTCCGAGCAGCTTTAGGAACAGCTCGAGGTTGTTGTTGACGAGCTCAGGGTTGTCGCTGAGGACTTTGAAGTGGTGGGGCTTTCCGCCGTACTCATACCACTCGCGCACCTCGCCGGTGCCGAAGTAGTCGGTCACTATCTGCTCCACGGCGTAACGGGTGCCGAGCTTAGCATAGACGCTATCGCTATTGCGAATGACGGAGCGCTTCGTGCTGATCGGGGCCGCGCTGTCGTACCATTGAATATTCAGCTCCCACGCCATTTCATCGAGCTCGGCCTCGCTGAGCTGGTCGATTTTGTTCCATCGGCTGAGGAGCCTCAGCCGAGCTTCGATCTGGCGGGTGACTTCATCGGTGCCGGCCGCGAGTCCTTGGACGCTTTTGTCCTCCCTGATCCATGCGGGCAGGAGCTTGAGGATCTCGGCCTCGTTTAGTCTCAATCACACCACCCCCGTCACAATTTCGTGTCCGACCATCAGCGTTCCGCTGAACTTGGCGACCTGCGTTTCGTCGACCGGCATGTGGGCCGGCTGCACTACGTCCACCCGGATTGCCCCGGTGAGCCCCTCGCCCCATGACGGGGAGAGTATTAGGCGACGGAGCTGGTCGGGGTTGATGTCCCTGCCGAGCGCTTGGGTCTGCCACTCGTTAAAGCGCACAATGGCGCCGTCGGAGCCCTCCACGTTCGCCACCACCTCGGCCTCGTTTTTCGGTGTAGTATAGTAGACGAGCTCGATGTCGTAGGGCACGGCCACGGGGGCCACGGCGCTCACCTTGTCGGTGAGTGGCCGGATGTCCTTGGCGTTTACCACCTCCAGCACTTTCTCCAGCATAGCCTCGTCGGGGATCTCGCCGCCTTCCAGCAGCGGAACGATCTTGACGCAGCCCTCGAGGGTGCGGGTGATGGTAATGTCTAGGCTTTCGGTCTCTGCGAGGCTGCCTTTGACCGTTATGGTCAGCAGACCGTCGGCATAGTCCACGATGTAGTCGGTGTCCTTTTCGGCCGCCGTGCCTTCTCCATGTTTTCTGACCGTTAGGCTTGCAGGAAGAAGGGATTCTCCACCGATGAAGGCGTGGCCGTCGTAGACCGTGAGGGTGCGGGTGACGGTTTCCGTCTCGCTGACTGCTTTGGCGTCCGTGATGGAGCTGTCGGCGGTCATGGCCCAGTAGATATAGGCAAGCTCCGGCCCGGCCGTGGATCTCTTGGCCGGTGCCAGCCGGATCCTCTCGCGGAGCCGGTTGTCACCGTCGGTGTTGTAGGGCTCGCCGTCGTCCCCGCCCGCCGACTCGGTCAGATTGGTGACGCACTCGATGTAGGGAATCAGGTCGACGAGGGTGGTGATGGTGCCCTTGGCGTAGCCGTTGTACTTGACGCCGTTGCTCACGGCCGAGGTAGGAATCTCCACAGAGTAGGCCCCGGACTGAAGGACGGCGATCTCGTCCGTGGCAAAGTAGTTTTCGCTGTCCGGCGTTACTTTTGTCCACTTGGGGATGATGATGTTTTTCGCCTGCGGTGTACTGACAGAAAAGCGCATGGTCGTTTTTGCCAGTGCACCCTCCAGCCTTCGGACATCCAGCCGCTCGCCGATGGCGTCCAGCACTTCACCCCGCGCATAGCGTAGAAGTGTTTGCCTACCAACGTCGTTAATCGTATTGTATAGGGCAACAAACACGGCTACGAGGGCTTCGCCGTAAATCCTGCGCTCATCCCCGGGGTACAGCGGCTCGCCAGCCCCCTTCTCCAAGGACGTGATGATGGAATTGTATATAGTGCTTGCGTCAATTGTGGTGAGATGGATGTCCTCGCCGTAGGTGTTCGTCGCTTCGTCGCTCATGGTGTCCACCTCCTTTATGTGGTGTTTTCTATGCTGGCGTCAATCTTAAAGCCGCCCATCTCAGCGGCCAGAGCCTGCAGCTGGACGATGCTGAGCTGCACTCGGGGCTCATAGGTTTCCACTACAAACTCCACTTCGGTCGCCAGCTCGGTACCGGCGAGCTTGCTCGGCCTGTCTATCAGCGTACGTTCAATACCCTTGATGCGCTCATAGGGCACCTCGCCGCGGATTGTTTTGAGTAGGTTTTGCACGCACGTCTCGGGAGTGCCGTTTCCGCCCGCTTTCATGTAATCACCTCGCCGTAAGCTGCATGTTGTATGGCTTCATGGAAGCCTTGTCGCTGCTGGACGCCCCGACGTTCAATGCTGACGCTCGGATGCCAAGCTCGTTATACGTGGCAACACCAGCAGTCCGTTTGTCACCAGAATTAGAACCCCTTGAGGATGCGCTTGTTGACTTTTTTCTGCCGGATTCTTTTACTTGCTCCATGAGGGCGACTGTTATCTTACCTTGGAGTATCCGGCCGAAGTCGTCAAGTATTGTGTCGCCAAGGCTGACGGATGTTAGTAGATAGTTGGCAGGACCGAAGCGCCTACCGGATAGGAAAAATGGAGCGCATTGTCCGACTATGTTAGTCCATGATTCATATTCCGCGCGTACATCGCAGCCCGCGACTGTAGCGAGATTAAAATCAAATGAAAGTGTTTGCGGTTTAAGGGCTTTGGTTGAAAAACCAGCCTTATCATCAGCCTTGTCAGTATCCAGTTCTATGCCGGCGGATATACTGTTGAGCGCGGCAACTCTCCTACTCGATACCTCCCATGTCTTGCTGTTCCATCTCGCCATAACAGACATAATATCATCTCCTAAACTTCAGTATCAGGAGCATCACCATCCATACGGGATAGGATAATTCCTGTGCCGTCTTCAAACATAACATAAGCAACCTCGGTGCCGGGCGTCAGGTTTCCCATCTTGCCCCGCAGCCACCACGGGATTGTTAGCGGCCGCGTGACCATGCCGTCAGAAGTGCAGGGGAGCACCCGGGCAGTAATTTTATCGCCATTTTGGTCGGTTATGCTTTCCAGGGAGGAAATCATGCCTTTTTGTATCATTTGTTTTAGTACCCCTCCAATGGTTTGCGGAAGTACAGCTTGCTCCGTGACCTAACGTAGTCGTGTCGGATTCGGCTGATAAATACCGGGCCGTCCCATGATCTCGCGCCCTCTGTCGCCAGCGTTACCACAGAGCCCGCTGCATAATTGCGCAGCAGCGATTCAACCCAAATCGTGCCGGTAATGGCGTTTTTATTTACTGCACGCAGGATGCCCTTTGCGAATCGGTTCGCTTCCACCTGGTCTGTTGTCGGGATAATCTTGTAAAGCGCTTTATCCCCGCCGCATGGCGCTGAAAAGGCGCCCGTCAGTCTGCCGTTTACAACCACAGCCGACCCAAATCCCCTGGCAGTCTCGTCCCTGTATTCAAATTCGCTCATGGGCGTAATATTAATGGTTTCGATTGGCGCTTGGTTTTCCACGTAAGCCTCGTCATATACGACCAGTTTGCCATCGTATACCAAAAACGCTGCGCCTTCAAGGATGCAGCGTCGCTGAAAAAATGCAAAATCCGGGAGGTTGTTCTGTTCGACGTAGTCGTAGGTTTGGTCGATGACCCCGTAGGTTTCGAGGGTGAGGCCGTGCCGGCCGGCGATCTCCTGCGCGAGTTGCATGAACCTGACCTGCTCCCATGCTTTGCTCCGGCTCTCTTTTACGGATTGCGGCATGGAATAGGCTCGTAAGATAATGCTGCTGGATTCTCTGATAATGCTTTCAACGAACATTTTGCCGGTCTTGGCCGCTCCGTCCTCGATGGCGATGGCATCGCCCTTCTTAGGGCTCCATACGTCCCATAGTTGCCGGGTGTCGTTGAGCTTCAGCAGTAGCTCGTCGCTTTGCTTCTCGCCGTACATATCATGAAAGCAGCGATGAACACTGACTTCCGGGTAGATGTCGACGCCTTGGTATAGGATTTTCATGAGGCTCACCTCCTCCACGGGGGCAGCGTGTCGGGCGTGGCGACGGTCTCCACGATGGGGATCTGCACCAGCTCGCCGCCCTCGAAGATCAGGATGTCCGACAGGCTGGAATTAGCAGTGATAATGGTGGCCGCCATACGCTCCTCATTGTATGCGGCCAGCGCAATACTATCGAAGGTATCCCCGCTTTGCGCTGTATACTCAATATAGCCAATTGGTCGCTGTGACATAAGCGCCGCCCTCCCTTCTCTTAAGCGCTTCGAGCACAAAGTCAATGAACTCCGGCTCCAAATCCCGTAATTTCTTAATTAGAGCTTCTTCATCTGCATTTCCGCTTATTTCAATTTTAGGGGAGAATGAAAGACCGCTAAGGTCATAGACTACCGATGTACCACCGCTTCCGCCGATAAGAGATATATCATCTGCCTCATTGGTTGCGCCGAGCATTTGTCCGGCCCTAGCCCAATACGTGAGGTTTTGACTCCTGTAAGCAGGATTGAAGCTGATAACCGCTTCAGTGGGATAGCGAGGATCTTCACCCGCTATACTGATACCTTTGGTAAATCCTCCGGTCGCGTAGCCATTGACTTTATTAGCGGCTGAGGTACCATCGCTCCCTCCAAAGATCAGATTCACTAGCCATCCGAGCCCTTCTGCTATCCAGCCGACCACTTTTGCTATAGCGCCAATGATAATTCCTAATACTTCTCCGATGATTTGTAAGATAGGAGCTAATGGCGCGAGTACCGCGTTAATAGCTTCTAAAACAGGCGTCATAATCGGCAGCAGGGCATTAACCAACATCGTTATCGGCTCCATAAGCGGCATAATAACGCTGTTAACAAGCTCCAAAAGCATATCCAATAGCGGCGTAATGACCGGTAGCAATGCCGCGATTAAGTTTGCAATAACCGGCAACACAGCGTTAGCCATCTGCGTTATCATGGGAAGCACCATTGCGAGTAAACCCGCGATTGGCGGGAGGATGGCCTGCACGATTTGCATAAGTGGGGGAAGCAATGCCCGGGCCAGTTCAAGTACAGGCGGAAGTAAATTTTCAATAAGTTCGTTGAATACAGGAAAAAGGTCTGCGGTCAAGTCTGCTATTAGCGGCAGAACGTCCTCAAGTAAACCGGCTGCTCCCATTAGAAAGTCTTCAACGAAAGGCATGGCTGCGTCAACTGCATTCCCGATAACCGGTACGATCTTCTCCATGAGCTTCTGGAGCACGGGCATGAAATTATTGAGCCCATCAAATATGGTATTTGCCATGGGTTTCAGAGCTACCTTGAGCCCTTGCTTCATAATTTGAAGCCGCTCCGTGAAATCGTAGGTGTCGTCGGCAGCTCCAGCAATGGTTTCGCCGTTTTCCATGAGCTCTGCGGTCAAATCTCCGACGGCCAGCGTACCGTCCCGGATGGCCGAGGCCATTGTGGAGCCCGCCCTTGCACCGAATATTTCCGACGCGATGCTTGCCGCCTCTGCGGCGCTACCTGCATTTTGAATCTTTTCATAGTATAGGGCGAGACCGTCGCTGGCGCTGATGCCCTCTTTGGCGAGTGCGGTAACGCTCTTCTTCATGGCGCCGAGCACTTCCTCGGTATTGGCGCCCGCCTTTTCCATCTGGCCCATGAGGGCCGCAGCCGTCTCGAATGAATAGCCCATATCCTGAAGCTGAGGACCGAACTTCTGCATATCGGTCATCAGGTCAGTGAAGCCCATGCCGGTGCTCTGGCTTACCTTGAAGATGTAATCCATCGCGCCGCCCATGTCCTCGGTGTCGACCTTCCACTGCTGGAAGGCTTGGCTTGACTCCTCGATCACGCCACCGAGGTCATCCCCAAGCAGGCCGCTGGCTTGAATGGCCTGTTTAGAAATATCTTGCAAGGCCGGGCCGGTCAGGCCGAGCCGGGTGTTGAAGTCTGCGACCGCCTGCGCTGCGTCGTCCATGTTGGTCGGGACGCTGGCATATACGGCGTCGAAGTCCTCCAGAAGATCGTCGAGGGCCTCGCCAGTGGCACCAGTGCCGACGCGGATAGCATCGGCAGCGCCATCGAAGGCGCTACCGAGATCCTTGAGGTACTTGCCAGCCTCCACGACCGCCTTGCCTGTTGCGACTGCGATGCCGCCCACAGCTGCGCCGACGGCCAGCGCTTTGACGTTCAGGCCGCTGATTTTGCTCTGTGCCTGCCCGATCGCGCTGCCGAGCGATGGATCAATGGTGCCGGCCAGACTGACGACCGCCTGCATGATCTTTCCTTTCGCCATGTGCGTCACCTCCTTCGTATGCGCGGCTTTTTGAAGGTCGGCGGCCTACCTATAAGCCGCTGGCTTTTGGCCTTTGCGGCCTCCTCAGCAGCCTCACCATAGTCCATTAGGAAGTCAATCAGACGTCGCTCTCCGATGTCTCGGACGGAGGTGCTAAAGGCTCGGGCGTAGTCTCGGATTGCTCGCCTGAGTTGTCTCGGTCTGAGGGTGCCGCCGACTTCCCGGAAATAAAATCCCGCCCGATTCTCATGATCTTGACGGTGTCGAAGCCCTTGATTCTCTCGAGGTCGGCGATGTCGATCTCAGGGTTGAGTGCGACGATCGCAGCAAATCCGAGATAAAGGTGCAGGCTATAGTCCAGCTCAGCAGCGCCGGAGAGGTTGCCGCTTTTGGATCCTGATGCCCTCATTTTGTTGGCGTCTGCCTCGGCGAACATTTGCGCCGTGATCTCGCTGATGTCATAGTCGAGTGCCTTGTAGGTCTTGTTGTTGATTTTCATAGGGGTCTCGAGCGAGAGCGTATTTTTCATCGTTGTTACTCCTTTCTTGGAAAAGAAATCGCCGTCCCACGCCGGGACGGCGCTTCAAATTACAGTAGGCTGCGGATGTCCTTGCAGTAGTCCACGCCGTCTATCCGCATGATCTGGTTGAGCTGGTCAATGAGCCAATACTCGGAGCCAGCAACAAAGAGCTGGTAACGGCTCACGGCGAAGGTGACCTCGCCCTCGCTGGCGTTGCCGGGGTCAATGGATAGCCCTGGGATGGTTTTGGGTGTTGCCCGGAGGAACGCCTTGCAGCCCTCGGTTTTGGTCTTACCGTCGTTGGTCTTGACATCCTGCGCCCATCGAAACTCGATCGTTTTGCTCTCGAACTTCACGAGGCTACGGAGCCCGAGGTCGATGCCGACCTTTGTGATCGATGCCTCCATAGCCTCGATCTGGCCGAGCAGTGGCATGGTCAGCGTCCCCATCGCCTTGAAGTCCGCGGTCACGGGAGTTACCGACGGCAGCGAGATGGTGACATCCTTGGCGACGAGCTTGCCAGCGACGTAGACGGTGTCGGCGAGGATTGGGCCTTTCAGATCAAGCCACATTATTCGTCACCTCCTTCGTAGTAAACGGAGAAGCCGGCGTCCGTATAGGCGACGTAAACGGTCGCAGACTTGAGGGGCGGGGTCGGAGTGACTGCAATGTCCCATCTGAAGTCGCCGTTCATAACGTCCGTTGTGCTATTTTCGCTTTCGAGGAACACGATCTTCGGGTCGCCGATCAGAGCGCCCATGCTGACATAGCCGTCGAGCTTCTCCTGCTCCCGGTTGATGATCTGATCCTTCAGGGCTCGGGTCATGGGCTCGTCGATCTTGGGACTCCATTCGCGCTGGAAGCTGTTGGTAATGTGCATAAGCATCCGCATGGAGACGTCGAATATGGCCCGAGGGTCTACCTCGGCGCCGAAGGTGTAGGCGGCCGTATGGTCGCCCCAAAGTACCCACTCGCCGGCCCACGCCACGACGGTGCAGATGCCTTTCTGCGTCAGCTCCTTGGCGGTCTGCTGGTCGAAGCCTCTGTTCATGGCGTTGGCTCCAAAATACTGCTTGATAACGGGAACGGCCTTGTTGCCGCAGGTCTCCATCGGTACGCTGCCGTGGCTGAAGTCGGTCCTCATGAGCTCGATAGTCGCCAGTGTGCTCAGGTGGTAGACGTTTCCGAGGTTGTCGACAGCCTGCGGCCAGAAAACCTTGGAGCGCTCGCTGTTGAAGGCGTTGGCACGTTTCCACGCGATCGCCTTTTCGATGGTGTCTACCGCCTGAGCGGTAGAGTCCACAAGAGGCAGGTCCGCCATGACGAAGGCGTCCCAGTGTCCGTTGATCTTCTGGCTCGTAGAGATCATCGCGTTGTAGACCGCGGGGCTTTGGCTCCAGCCCGGTGCTGCGATTAGATTGCAGACCGCAAACTGCTCCGGGTAGAGGAGGGCGATGGAACTGAGCCCGCTATATTCGCCGGAGCTGGTAACGCCGCCGATGATGTCCGCGTCCGCGATGGTGGTGTCGTCTACCTCGTAGTAGCTGACCGTCAGGGTGCCAGTGAGCTGCGCGTCCTCTTTCAAGCTGGTGATGATGACTGTGCCCTTTGTGAAGTTGTAGTCGACCGCGTAGTCGACGCCCTCGACGTAGTTGCTGGCAGATGCTTCGGCCTTTGCGACGGTCAGGGTGTCGAGGATGATGGTGGTGCTGGCGAACTCGGCACGGCCGCCGTTGAAGTTGATGGCCTTGGCTGTCTGCTCCTCCTTGCGGTGCTTGCCTTCAGCCGGATCCAGCACGTTGATGACGTAGATCGGGCCGATGTTCCCGAGCGGGTTGTTGAAGTGCGCGTTCATGACTTCGCAGAGGGTAAAGGTGCCCCAGTCGGCAGAATATCCGAGCTTTTTCTGCGCGTCGACCAGATTGCTGATCTTGACGGGCTCGTCGATGATGCCCGCGTCGCCGAAGCCGCGCACGAGGTTGACGGGCGCCGTACCGATGTAGACCGGCATCGTGCCTGCCTGAACGGAGCTTTGTGCCACGGTATCGCCGATGTGTCCGTAGGCGCCGTAGAGATATTCGTTTGCCATTTGCTTATCCTCCTGTGCTTATAATTAAAGCAGGTGATTGTAGTTTTTGGGGTTGCGCGTCAGCGCCTCCTCGACGGAGAACTCGACCCACGCAAACCAGAAGGGATAGAAGTCAGGGACGGCGTCCTGCTCAGAGACCGGGCCGAAAGTGATGCCCTGCTCCTTGATGACGCGCAGGTCGCCCATGTATTCGGCGTTTTCGAGCAGTCTGAGCGCCGTGTCCACAAAATTCCATGCGTCGCGCCAGCCTTCCCCGTTTTTCATGAAGTAGGCTTTGTTGTACTGCTGGATATAAATGCTGCTGCCGTCGCCCAGAGGTTTGAAGATGTCGGGCCCGTGGTAGCCGGGATCCCATGCAGAAAAGCATAGCTTGACCCTGATGCCGCGGGTGTGAGTGATCAAGTCGTCCTCCCCCTGAGATAGCTGCACGCAGACCGACGGGATCGGCGCGGCGACTTTCGGGGGTGTCCTGTCTTTCGAAGGGACATACAGGGATAAAGCGGCCGGGTGTACCAGCTTGTAGGGATAGGAGGCGTCTGTGGCGTTATCGTCGGGTAGCTTCAGCTTTACGAGCGGGCAGACATTGGAGTCCAGCCACTCCCTGACGATCTCGATGCTATTGACGATGGACATGGCGGCACCTCCTACATGGTCACGGTCTGGCCGAGGGCGATGGTGGCGATCCCCATGTCCTCGCTCCAGTCGTTGATGATATACTCACGGCCGTTCACGTTGAGCCCTTCGCCCGCCGGGCGCCGAGCGGGCAGATCCTCGACCGCCGCATAAAGCAGCAGCGAGGACTCTGCGACGCTCAGCTCTTGCCCCCCTTGGCGTTCCTTCAGGGCACTCTCGTCTATCACGGCAGTGATGGCCTTGCCCTCGACCCGGTGCTCCTCCCCGAACTCTTCAAAATTGAGGAAGGTGGTGCGCAGATCTCTGGCGGCCATTTCCTTGAAGCTGAAGCCCACTAAATAGGATCAGCGGCGCCGAGTTGAGGGGGCTCCTCATCGTCGCCGTCGCCAGCCTGCTGCGCTGCCTCAATGGCAGCGATGACGTCGGCCTTCTTGCGCATGGCAGAGGCGTCGACGCCGCAGGCTTTGGCGACCTCCTTAAGGTCGTCGAGCTTCATGTCCTCGTTGTACTCGGGCAGATTGCCGTCAGGGGTTTCGGGATCTCCTTCAGACGCCGCGGGATCGTGCGACGCAGGAGCGCCGGCCGGGTCGGGACTCTCAGGAGCCTCGGGCTGAGCAGCAGCGGGGGCGGTGATATACTTGGCGATGCCCTTTTTGACCAGACGGGCCTCCAGCCCGGGATCGAACTTCTGAGGGCCGTCTGCGTTGGTGATGGGGACGACCTTGCGGCCGTTATAGTAGCCGAAGGTGCCCGCGATGATCTGGATCATGGTCTGCTCCTTTCTGCCGCCGTTAGTCGGTCAGGACGTCGGCGACGATGAACGGGTTTTTGTTGTTGGGGATCAGCAGCGGGCGGCTGGAGATCGTCAGGCTGCGGGTGTTGCCCTCGGCGCTGGACAGATACTTCGGCACACGCCGGCCGGTGTAGGTGTGAAACTCGCCATCAGCCTGCTCCACCTGAGTGACCGCGCCGTAAAGAGTGCGGCCGCAGGCGGGGGCGGTGAGGATGCACTTGCCGGACGGGATGTAGAGCTGGTCGATGTTCTTGTCGTCGGTGTAGGTCTCGTCGTAGGAGATCACGATGATGATGCGGCCGTTGACGTTCAGCCGGGCCATGACGGCAGCGCCGTCAGGAAGCTGCTCGGGCTCGACGTCGCCAAGGTTGTAGCGGCGGTTGTCGAGGAGCTTCTGGATCTGCTCGTTGTTGACGATGGTATCGGCCACGTCTGGAGAGCATACCAGATCAGCAGCACGCAGGCCGTGGCTGGTCAGCATACGGATCATGACGGCCACGTCGTCGAGGATCTTCGCGCCGGCTGCGTCCCACTTGATCGTCGGAGCGTACTGCGCCGGGTTGGCGCCGCCGGAGTAGAAGCGGATCTCCATTTCGTCGGCCTCGTCGACATCGTCGGCGATGTGCTTCATGATGCAGCCGTTGGTCAGCATGGTCTCGGCGGCCATCGTTTCTTCTCGGCGGGTGATGAACTCGCCCAGCTCGTCGGCGTCCTTCAGGATGAGGGCCTGCTGGCGCTGCTCGGGGGTGAGCTGCGTGTAGAGAGCCTCGCCGAAGCTGCGCTTCTTTAGGTCGTCGATGGTGAGGGAGCGCTTCGGCGCCACAAAAGGCGGGGTGTAGCGCTCGAGGTGGTAGCCGTTGCGCAAGATGGTGACGCCGCCTTTGCGGGGGGCCACGAAGGGCGCGAGCTTCTTGGTGCCGTCACGGTACTCGACCAGCACGTCGTCGGTCGCAAAGACGTCACTCGCGTCGTTGGTTGGGAAATAGCGATCCCGCAGGAAGGTGACGGGCGGGGTGAGCTGCTGGACTGCCATCAGCAGCGTGTGAGTGTCGTAGAAGTTAAAAGGCATGATGTTGTCCTCTTTCTCTTAGTAGCTGAGCGCGTCGGAGAGCAGGATGCCGCCTTTGCGCAGCTCCTCCTCGTCGTTTGCGGTCATGGTATAGCCGGTCTTGACGATCAACTTGTTGCGGGCGAGGTGGCCGGTGCGGTAGGCCAGAGCCGTGACATCTGCGCCGGTGCCGATCTCGGTGTCATCGCAGAGCACGCAGTTGGCCGTCACGGTCTCATTTGCTGCCGCTTCGGTGCCGAGGATGACCATTTTGCCGTCGCCGGCGGTGCCGCCGGATAGGGCGAGGACGGTGCCGCGCTTCAGGGTCTCGGCTGCTGCGCCCTTCCGGATGGTGACGCTGAACACGTCAGCGGTGGGCTCGTTGGAGACGATCAGGCCGTCATAGTCCACGGAGCCGAGGTTTTCGTCGAGTCTCTTGGTCATTACTTTTTACCTCCCTTGCTGGTCTTGGTGGCGTTGTAAATGCCGACGATGGCGTCCACCTTTGCCTTGTCGTCGGCTTCGCTTCCTTCCTCGCCGCCATTGGGTGCGGCGCCCACTCCAACAGCGCCGGAGTCCTTGTTGTCGGCAGCGGTGTCGGCGAGGTGCTTGGTGCCGAGGGCTGCCTGCTTCTGCATCGCCTTGAGGGCAAGCTGCTCAGCAGTACAAGGGGTTTCGCCATACTTGGCGTTGCGGACGAGCTGAGCATCGCCCACGGTGGCCTCGATGCTTTCGATGGCCTGTAGGCGGGCCCGCTCCTGTGCGACTGCCTCCTGTCTGGCAGCGTCGGCGACCTGTTGCTCGATCTGAGCCACGAGTTCGGGATGCTGCGCTCTCATTTCTTCGAGTGTCATGTTGTGCTGTGCCTCCTTGTCTTTTTGGCCGCCGGTGTCCGCCGACTGTGTTTTATTTCCAGTCGCGGGAGCGGCGTGGATGCTGTTGCTGACGGGGATCGTCCCCGGGATGCGCCTGAAGGCTCCGACGTCGTGCCGGATGCCAGCCACGAGGAGCACCATCTTGTCAGCACTCAGGGTGGCGGTGGGCCCCTCGTCTGTGAGCAGAGTATCGGCGAAGCCGTTGTCGACGGCCTCCTGCCCGACCATCCACGTCTCACGGGTCATCATGCCACGGAGATGATCGACCTCGAGGCCGGTCTTGGCGTGGTAGATCTCCGCGATGGCCCTCTCACTGGCGTCAAAATCCTTTTGCAACTTCTTCAGGTCTGCGAGGGTGTAGTAATCGTAAAGCAGGCCCGCGACGCCGTGGATCATGACCATGCTGCCGGGGTAGACCTGCACCTCGTCGCCCGCGCAGGCGATGACGCTGGCCGCACTGGCCGCGATGCCCTCCACGATGACGGTCTTGGTGCCGCTCAGGCCCTTGATGGCGTTGTGGATAGCGATGCCGGTATAGAGGTCGCCGCCGCAGCTATTGATCTTAATGGTGACGCTGCTCTTACCCTGAACGGCGGCCAGATCCTCGAGGAAGCCCTCGGGGGTGATGTAGAGGCGGGGCTCCGGCTCTCCCGTCCACCAGTCGATCGGCTGCCTGCTCATGACGTCGCCGTATAGCAGGATCTCGCCCGTGTCGTCCCCGGTGCTGGCGATGTTCCAGAACTTCGTGATCTGGCTGCTGGCCGGGGCGGTTGGGGCGGGCCCTGCATGGAAGCGGGGCGTCTTACTTGCTTTCATGGGTGTCTCCCTCCTTGATTGCTTTGATAATTTCTGCCCGCAGGGCGTCGGTCATGACGGGCGCTGCGCTGCCGGTGTCCCCTCTTTGTAGGGAAGCGTTGGCCTCTGCGAGCTTGACGTTCTCGCGGGCGAGCTGGTCGATGTTAGCGTCCCACTGCCCGCCATTGAGCCGGATGGTACTCTGTTCGTGGGTGCTGAAGCCCTCGCCCACAGCTAGGATCTCGGCCGTGATCTCCTTGACTGGGTCGAGCTGTCCCTGTGACGGGCCGATCCACTCGGCGCCGAGATATGAGGCGCGGATTGCCGGATCCGTGAAAAAGCCCGGGGCGCTCAGACGCCCGCGGGCCACGGCCTCAGCCATCCAGATCTCATAAATCGGGGCGCAGAAGTCAGCGACAAACCACTCACGACGCATTTTGAAGGCTTTCCATGCCTCCAGCAGCGCGGCACGGCTGGCCGAATAGCTACTGTTGAAGCTCTTGAGCAGCAGGTCAGCAGGGATCTCCAGCGCAGCGCCCACCTGTTCGCAGATGGAGCGCATGAAGGCGTCAAAGCCGCTGGAGGGACGCTTTGGATCCGCGAAGGTGACATCCTCGCCGGGCTGCATGATGTTGATCTGGCCCGGGCCCATTTCGTACTCATTGGGATCTTGGCTCACCTCCGGCAACGAGCTCCCCACCTCGTTGAATGGGTTTTCCGCTGGATTGGCTTCAGTCTTGACGAAGGCAGTGAAGAAAGACTCCACCACGGCCGCCGTCAGCTCGCTCTCGGTGTAGCGCCTGAGCTGAAGCAGCGGCTCGATGACCTGCGCCAGATAACTGACGCCGCGGTACTGATCCGGGCGCTCACTTTCCATGACTTGCAGGATGTTCGGGAGTCCGGTGCGCTCCCCGTATGCCTGCACCCGCGTCCACTTTGTCGACGCTGTGCCGAGCTCGAGGGGGTAGGTGCTGCGAATGTGGTACGCCTCGATCATGCCGCTGGCATTGACCTCGACGCCGTCGTAGATGGTGTTGCCGTTGGCTGCCTTGCCAGTGGTCGCCAGCAGCGGGGTAAGGCTGCCGGCATCGGTAGGCGTAGCCACACGGTCAGACTCGACGAGGTGGATCCGTAGAGCGTAGGGCATGAGGGGATTCGGCTCATATTGCTTGATGACGGCAAAAACGTCGCCGCTCACCAGCCACGAAGCGAGGGCGAGCTGCTGCATAGCGTAGAAGTTATTGACGCCGGTGGCATCGCACGCTGATTTACGGCTGGCCCACAATGCAAACTCCCGCTCGGCCTTGGCCTGCCATTCGTCTGCGGCGTTCTGATCCATGCCGAGGACATCGCGGTCGATCCGGCTTTTGAGCTGAAGGCCGACGCCGACCACGTTTGTGCGGTTGGTCTTAATAGCAGAGGTGGCCACGGGTGCCGCCATGTAGAGCATCCGCGAGCGCTGCCGTAACGTCATGTTGTTGGCGTCTATGTCCTCCTTCGGGCTGCCACTCATAGCCCTGAAGCCCTTGGTCGCTTTCTTGTGCCAACTTGCACCGGCGTCTCCGTAGCCCTTGTTGACGGGTCGCGGCTGCTGCCTGCTGTCCTGAGGGCGGCTTCTGTTTTTTCTCTTGCTGATGGTGCTCACCTCCTTTCATGAAGATGGCAGACGCGCCGGGAGAAAAGGAGCGGAAACTCCCGGCGCGTCTGCCTATGAAAAAAGCCCCGAATGGGCCCTTTTTACCAGTCGCGGGGGACTACCCCCACGGCCTTACGCGGCTTCTGGCCGTTCAGGGAGCCCTCGAGGGTTTCGATGTCAGCCTCGAGCTCTTTGATGGCGGCCCGTACTGCTCCGAGGTCGGTGTTGTAGCGGGCCAGATTGCGGGAGCCGATGCCGTAGCTCTGGACGCCGCCGTCTAGCATTTCGGCCTCTCGCTTCAGATATAGGGCGATCCGTTCCCGCTTTGTGGCGAGCTCGGACTCGATGATTGTGCGTGATTTCATGGTGTGGTGTCCTCCTTACCAGTCGTCGAGGGCGGTGGCTCGGCTTCGCTTTGTCCGAGGACGCTGCTGCTGTGATGCCGCCTGCTGCTCCTCGAGGCCACGGAGCCGACGCTCGACCGCGTCCATGTCGGGATTGATGATCTTTAGGCCGGCCATCGCATAGTCGCGGCAGTCAAGGGCCTCGTTGCGGTTATGTCCGAGCAGCTTCTCCCACTTCCAGCGGTCGCCGCGGCTGGTGTGAGTGAGCACCAGCCGCTCAGACATCAGGCCGTTGAAGTAGTTGAGATCGTAGCCGGCGTCGGGATGCCGGTTGAAGTGGCAATACTTCGGCCCGGGCTCCTGCACCTTCAGATTTGCCATGATGGCAGCCTTGCCGGCGTCGACGCCGATGGTGTAGAGCCAGCAGGTGATCCGCTTGTTGTCGCGGATCGGCACCTTCGAGGGCGGTGCCACGAGGGGGATCCCGTCGCCGCCCTTGCCTTTAATCGCAAACACGCGCTTGTGAATTCGGGCATTGCACTGTTCATAGACCTCTTGAGTGAAATGGCCGCCGGAGTCGACGCAGGTAATGGAGATCTTCAGTCCCCGATTATTCTTGAATTTGTATACGTGGTCGATGACGTCGTCAAGGCGCTGCCAGACCTCCGGGGTGTCCGGCCGGCCCATGATGTAGCCCTTGATGATGCCCCACGTCTCGCCATATTTGCCATGACCGACCACTTCGTACTCGAGGCGGTTGTCTTGTGTATCAACGCCGCAGGTGAGCACCAGTACGCCGTCGGGCAGCTCCACGGGAATCCCGTTCGCTCGGGTGCCATAGTCCTCGCGCCGGGCAAGCATGGCGTCCTCGTCGGGGAGGTCGCCACGATCTTCCCATAGCTGACCGAGCAGCGTGTTGTAAACGACTTTTAGCTCCTGCGGGTCGCTCTGCGCGTCGAGGAACTTGAGCACGATCTTCTCCCACGATATCCACGGGGAGCTGAAGGCGTTCAGCCAGAACGACCGCACGCCCTTCTCGTAGGCGTCAGGATTGTCTGCGATCCACTTGGCCGGCTGCCGTCGCATGGTTTCCTCGGAGCTCAGGCAGCCGCAGGCAGGGCAGGCCCATGAGACGCCGCCCTTCAGGCTCCACGTCTTTTTGCCGCGAACCCTTGTGGCCTCCGGCTCAAACTTAATATGATCGAACAAGATCTCGCTGTACTCCCCGCACTCGGGGCAGCAGTGGCTCCATCGTTCTTGTGTGCCCTTTAAGAAGCTGGTCTCGATGTTGCTGGCGCCCTTTATGGTTGGAGTGGAGACCTCAACCGCTTTGGCATTATAAAAGGTCGCTTGACGGGCTTCGGCCAGCGCCCACGGGTCGCCCTCAGTGCCGGCACTCGCGGCCCATCGGTCGCGCTCGTCGCCAATGATATAGCGGGCGGGAGTGGAGGCCAGCGCCGAGGCGCTATTCGAGCCGGTGAGCGTCATCATCCCACCGGGGAAAGACTTTTGGAGGATGGTGTTGCCGCTGTCCTTCGCCTTTACGTCGTGGACTTTGGCCTTGAGCTGCTTGCTGTCGCGGATCATTGGGGCAACGCGCAGCCGGCTGAACTTCCGGGCGTCCTCGATGGTTGGGTGGACGTAGAGGATGCTGCCCGGGTCTTGATCGATAATGTATCCGATGATGTTGAGTTCGAGCTCAGACTTGCCGACCTGAGACGCTGCGACCATGACGATTTTGCGCACCTTCGGATCCGTGAAAGCTTTCATCGGTTCTTCGAGGTATGGGGTGCGCTTGGTACGCCACGGGCCGGCCTCGGCCGAGCTTTCGGGCGAGAGGCGGCGGTATCTGTCGGCCCACTCGTCAACTGTCAGACTCTCGGGCGGCTTAAAGTGCTTCAGGGCCCACGAGATCGCTGCGTTCAGTTTCGCGGCTGCGGCTTTAGCTGTCCTCGTCATCGGAGACATCGCTCCAACCTTCTCGCTCCCTTACCCGCCGCGTATATTCTTCGGGATCGTATTTGTAACCGGCCAGCTCCTCAAGGATTTTGTAGACCTCGGCCCGGACGATCTCGGACGCCTCTGCCGCCGAAGCGGCGGCCACGACATCCACGGCCAATCGACCGGGCAGAGCTGTGAGCATAGATCGGATTGTGAAAACGAGGTCGGTTATAATGTCCTCGACGTCCTCGCTGCGGTGCATCTTCCCCTCGAGCTCCTTGAGCTGGAGGGCAGCCATGTCGGCCTTACTGCGCTTTAGGTCCGCCTCGGCTTCCAGCTTACGGCCTTCTGCCTCAAGATCTTTCTTGCTGCCGGCCTCTCTGCCGTTGGCCTTATCGCTCAAGTATTTAATGTAGCGCTGGATCGTCGGGAGCAGATCGAAGCGGTACGGCTTATACTGCACGGCGTCTATTATACCGTCGGCGGCAAGCTGCTGCACCCTTCTGGCTGTCACGCCGAACAAAATAGCTATCATCTTGCTGTCAACGTGCTTGGCATTGTTGTTCGGCATGATGTTTCTCCTCTCTGAATGCCAACTCATGGGCCGTGCCATATTCCCGCGAAACGAAACGGACCCAAAAAACTATTTCCAGTCTGCGTGTTTTTTGGGCTCACCAGCACCACAGGCATTTTTGGTTATTCACAGTACCTTTATTATCTATTGAGCACCCGGTCGAGATTGTGCTGGAAGCGTTTAGCAGTTTCTTCCTGGAGTTTGGCCATTATGTTATTACTGGTCATCTCGCTTGTTATCATCTGCGGGACAGAGATAGCTGTGAATTTTTTTAAGTCACTGCGTTGCCGGCTGATACGCTGGAATGGTATATAGTTCATGGAGTTACCTGTACCAATAAGAATATTGTGCGAACGGTCAGAGTAAGGGCCGCCCCGGGTACGTGTGTTCTTGTATCTGCCAATAACCTTCTTTTGGCCCTTGATGACCTGCATTCTTAGCGTATAGCTCCTTCCCGCCGGCGGGACTTTTGGCGTCATACCGAAGTGGATAGGCGTAAGCATTCTACCCTCATAAGTAATAGTCATTTCCTCGATGGTTTCACCGGCGACTTTTATGGTTCCGGCCATCTTCTTCAGCTTCTTACTTTTGTTGGGGGAGGGTGTAATCTCCGATTTCTTGATGTTGTATACACCCACTACCTCGCTTGCTATCCAACCAGGTGCGCGAGCCTTTAGATCCTTGACGGTATTCTTGACCGCTTTGCGGCCGGCGTTGTCGATTTCAATAACTGTATCTTTGAGCTTTTGGAAGTTCTCTATCTGCATGGTTATGTCGCCTCGGGGCATTAACCTCACCTCCTCCAAAGTATACAAAACTCACTTTTTTTAAGCGTCGTAATGCGCTGATAATTATAAAAGCGGCGGTAGATATGTTCGTAGGCTCTGATGGCTGTTTTTGCAGTTGTACCGCGTTAAACGAGTGTTATACAGCTTCTCGTTATTGTACAGGATAGCATTGGATCGGCTGCTTTTCAATGGAGTTTACTTCCCATTACTTCCTTTTACTGCCGCTCCTTCAGATGCCGTTAATATGGCGGCCAGCTCCAGTAGCGCCCGTCCATGCAGCTTGTACGTCCTGTTTTGATAAGACTCCAAGCGCTCGATATAATCAGTCTTGCCGCCAAACAGGACGCTAGTAATTTCATCCCACAATGCCCGGTCGAAGTAGCGCAGCCGGATGACTGCACGCTCATCAGGATCGCTGAGTTGCGCAATCATGGCCTCAATGGCGGCGGACTCCTTGCGTTCCGCCTCAATGGCTTGCGCAATATCATCCTCGAGCTCTAACTTCCTTACGACCGCCGCGCTTACTCTGTCAGTTGCGCCAACCTTCTGTCGCGGCATACCCGACAGATTTGGCCCAGGCGGTGAATTAATGGCCGCTTCCATGCGGTCGAGACGTTCCGCTTGGTTGTCGATGTCCCGGAGCATATCAGTGTAACGCCGCAAACGAGCTTTTATTTTATTAGTTATCGGTGTATCGTTCATGATCTTACAGGCCTCCTCTATCATCCTAAATCGGGATCAATCAGGCGTTTCATTTCCCCATGAGTCCCATCCTGGCGCAGTATCCCGCGCAAACAACTCTATCCTTTGCAGATTACCCATCAGCTCAACGATCCTGTCGCGGACTTCCGCGGGCTTTTGACTGTGTCGCTGGACGGGGGAGAGGATGACGCTGCGGACGCTAGCGCTGATACGCTTTGGCTTACCCTTAACAGCCAGCAAGCATATTTCGGAGTTACTGCGCGTCCAGTTACCGAGGCCCATGAACAGGCCCTCGCCGTTTTTGTTCTGTTTTACCCAGTTGAAAGCAACCGTCTTATATTCAAATCCCCATACCTCAATAACCTCAAGCGCATCCTTTAGCATCGGGAAGGTTGCCCATATAAAGAGGGCGCAATCATCGCTAGCTATATCTCCGATGGGAATATGCTTGATGCCCTCAATTGTCATGGTGTCGTAGTGCTTAAATGCCGCCGCGCGGGTGCCTTTATTGCGGTATCCCCACGGCGGATCCGCATATATGACGTTATACTTCTTGTGAGGGAGTGGGATCATGGGCTCACCTCATTCGGGATGTTGATGCCGTCGAGCAGCTTAATATAGCCGGCCGCGGCCGGCACCTCGTAGGGCTCGAGCTCGACCTGTTTGATATACTTGCGTCCGTAGTTATCGGCCATATCGCGCCAAACGCGCCACGGCACTCGGTAAAAGTCGCAGAGGCTAAAGCTCACCAGCACGAAGGTCACCGCCCCAAGCTTGTAGTGATCTTCAAGGTCTTTGGTTTGCTCATCGGTGACACGCCGCTGCTCAATACGGTCGCTGTCGGTATGCTTTGCCTCGAAGTAGACGCTTCGGCCGCCCCGTAGAGTGCCTCCATAGTCAGGCTGCGCCTGCTTTGTATAACAAGCGACGAACTGACCCTTTTGGTTTTTAGCGCCAAGCGGCTTCATAGGCTCAGGAGTTTTCTCAATTTTGGCGAGACCTCGTTCGCGGTAATAATCGCACGATGTAGAGATCATCAACTCAAATTGCATTCCGGATATACGCGCTCTCTTGCCGGATACCTGCGCCCTTATGTTACGCTCCGCCTCAAAATGCGTAGGATCCGGATAACCTTCCGCGTTTCTTCTTGGGTTGTATCTGTTTGTCATAATAACCTCCAATTCCTAACGGATTTTCTAAACGCGGTCATCCGTTTACCTCCGCGCTTCCCGAAATTGAATCCGGCTCAAACAGGTTTATGCCGATATGCGCCAAGTTTTCGGGTTTGTACCCGTGCTGTTGGTAGTTACAAACGGGCTTGTTTGCCTTACTACCCGTTTTAGGTCCTCCTCTTGCCTGTTCTTCCTCGTACCGCCCGATAACCCAATTCAGGATTGCCCGATAGTCACTGTCATACTTCTTACCGTTTGCGCCTTTGTAGTTGTCTAAAATTTCGATGCACCGAGCCGCTCCCTGTTCTCCGATTCTCGCAACGAGTGACGTATGTTCGTCATTGGTCATGCTGACAAAATCGGCAAATGGGATTTTAGCCGGGTTATGCGTTTTTTTTTGCTTGCGCTTTTGAGGCGCGCGCGTCTGGTTTTTTTGGTTATGTACGGTACTGTTGGGTACGGTACTGTTAGGTACGGTACTGTTAGGTATGGAATCCATGCTTTTTCCATCGGACTTCCGTTGGAGTTCCGCAGGAATGGCGTTCGGCGTCCGCTTCCGTTCTCTATCTTTCGCCCGCCGTTCCACGAGCTTTCCGGCGTAATCATGCCAATCATGGATTTTTAGCTGCTCATTTTCTCGGTCTATGAATCCCGCCGCGATGAGCGCATCCGTGAAGGCTTCCGGGTCGCCCTCCCATTGGGCGGCGTCGGCTATGTCATCGGATGTGTAATTAGTCAGGTCGCCGGCCTGCGCAAAATCTAAAGCCCACCACCAAAGGAGATGCAGATGTCCTATGGCGGCAGGGATTGGTATCCCAACCATCCGCGCGAGGCGCTTGGTCTTGGGGTGCCTCGCAAGTTCTTGATGGCTTTCAATCCACGCCATAAGCATCCCTCCCTTCTAACGTCTCCTGAACATTCCGTGTGCGCGGAAATGAAGCTGTCGGCCGCCGTCCGACCGGCTATCGTCCGGCGGCTGAGTTAAAAAGGGCAGTCGCCGCCCTCGTCCGCTAATCCGGCAAAGCCGCCGTCCGGGGACGCATCACCTCCATTTTGAGTGTCCCTCTTACCGTCGCAAAAGTGTATTGAGCCGACTATAATCTCCATGACCTTGCGTCGAATGCCATCCTTATCATCGTACGTTCGGCTGCTCAGCCCACCCTCCACAACGACGAGACGGCCCTTGGCCAGGTATTTGCAGATAAGCTCAGCTTGATTACGCCATGCGACACAGCCGATGAAGTTCGTAATTCTGCTGCCATCCGCAGCTTTGCGTCCTGTGTCGCTGGCGAGGGTGAAGCTAGTAGTCGCTACGCCGGTTGGGGTATATCTAAGTACAGGGTCTGCCGTGAGCCTGCCCTGCAGCTGCGCACTATTTAGCATTAGAAGCCTCCTTTACACTGGCTGATGCCGGTTAATTACCCGTTTTCATAAGGTAATACAGGGGATAACGTTATCACCGTCTCTCCAAACGCACCTACTGGCCATTTGCATAATGCTATTGTGGTTTTCGTTCATGGTATGCTCCTTTCTTATATCCTCGGTGTTTAAGGATCTCTTCAAATTTATACTGCTTACCTTCCGCCTTTCGGCAGTCGCAACGTTCATCGGGGTCGAGGTTACACCCACAGTTCGGACAGGTTCTGTAATACATTTCCATCCTCCTAGCTCACTTGTTGATTTTGTATCGGTATTTCTTTCAACAGTTCCGCAGCAGACGTCAGTTTGAATTTAGCCGCTACCCGTTGCAGCTCGCCAAGGGTAAAGCACTCCGGGCGGTTGAATCTGTTATATAACGTGGATAACCCTATACGGGCGCACAGAGCCAGCTCCGTTGCCGTTATTCCATAATAGGCCATATAATACCGTATTGACGCGCGCAGCTTTTTACAGTCGATTGCTTCCTTTGATTCATTGAGTTTTGGCATGTTTTCACCTCGCTTTTTTAGTTAAAGAGGTCGTTTAATGTACACTTAAGCGCAGCTGCCACTCTCAGCGCAGTACTTATACGCACATCACGTCTACCTTGCTCAAACAGGGCCAGGGGGTAGTTTGCTGGAACGGCGTTCCCCCTGGTTCCGGCTTTAATACACATTATAATGAGTATCCCAAATTACCTTCCCCATCCATTGCCGCCATACCGATACTTTGGCTTTTCCCTCACCATCCTTGTATCTGCTGACATACATCAGCGGCAGAATTTGCTTTAGTGTCCATAAAATTTTGTTTCTCATCTTATTATCCTCCTTTGGTTATCTCCAACACTTGACACCGGTATTATCAGGCGTAGCATCCTGCCGTTCCTTGCAATACATCATTATGATACGGGTTACGCGGTCAACTATCGCGTCCTTCTCTTCCTGCGTCTGGTCGCGGCAGCAGTCGTCGCAGATTTTTATGTGTGCGTTACCTTGATAATAATCCTTGACTACATTGCCCGGTTTCGGCGGTTTAACCATGTTTCTCCTCCTCGGGGCTAATTGGCCGCCCACACTCCGGGCAATAAGACCAATCAAGGGATAAGTGCTCCCGGCATCTCGGGCAACTCTCTGGGGTTTCCCATGCGGTTATTAGCTCGCTTAGATCGCTAGGTTTGATCTCTTTATCCAAGATATCCAAGTTATCTACCTCCCTTGACCGCCGAGGCGGTCTGTGCTAGTCTGGTATTAAGAGTTTAGGGGGTTCCTTCCTCGTCAATACGCGTTTGTCTTATCATCGTAGTCAAGCAACCTCCTTTCTCTTGATTATAGTTCGCTTTTAGCTAACTTTAATCTTATTATAGTTGCTTTAAGCTAACCATCAAGGGGTTATTATGTATAATCAGAATATATTTTGTGAGCGTCTAAAGCTCATACGAATGATGCATGGCCTCTCGCAGACACAGCTGGGTTGTATCCTCGGCATTAGTAAGCCTGCAATTAGCGACATTGAGCGCGGAAGGCGCGGCACTACAATTGAAAAACTTGTAGAAATTGCCGACTGCTTCAATATTTCACTTGACTACCTGGTTGGGCGCTCAAATTGCCCAGATCTCATAATAAAAGATAAAGAAGGCAATTTTGTTGTCGTAGAAACCATGACCCCGCCCCAAAGGCAGTAAGGCCAGTTAACCCACGGATAGCGGTACAAGAGCATGTGCATAAAGCGATTAAGTGTTTTCTTCATCTTTATTACCTCCGTCATATGGCGTTAGTGCACCGGCATCAATGTAATGCTTCATTTTTGCGGCGAACAGCTTTGATATGTCTGTCTGCACATTACTTTCAGCCTCGGCGATTTCAGGCGTGACGGTTTCATATATTGGTACGTTATGTATTTCGTACCGATTAGCGGGATTGCGTATGCCAATTGTCCCAACCTGTACATACCTTTGTTTCATGCCGTCCTCCGTGCCTTACATTGCTTACTCGTCCTTTAACCTCTTAGAGGGTTCAGCTCGCTTGCCGAACGTCTACAAATGTATCAGCGCTTACAGACAGTGCTTTGCATATCGCACTCAAATCATCGGCATACATTGTTCGTTTGCCGTTTAACATGGCATTAAACGTTGCGTTGGGGATACCTGCTGATACAGCAATTGATTTTTGCTTTAAATGGTGCGCATCAATGTACTCTCGTACTTTTTCATATACTTTCATAAATATTCCCTCCCCTTTCCAGATTTTCTTGATTGCCTTAACTATAATCAAGATTTTCATGATTGTCAAGCTAAATATTTCAGGATTTCTTGATTGACTTTTGATAAACCGCCGTATATCCTATTTTTGAGGTGATATTTTGAGGTATGAAATATGAAATAGGCAGAAAAATCAGATATTATCGTGAGCTCCGAGGGCTATCGCAAAAAGAGTTTGCCAGCCAAATTGGCGTAAGCAATGGCAGAGTGTCAAACTGGGAGCTCGGTATTAATCGTCCAGATGCAGATACATTAGTTTTAATATGTAAGGCGCTCCAGGTGTCGGCGGATGATTTACTCACTGTTCCGATATTCTATGGGATTGCGTTGTCCGCAAAGGAGAAGCAGCTCATTACTGAATATCGAAATCATCCTGAGATGCGTAATGCGATACACACACTACTCGGTATAACTGATAATTAAGCCCTTAAGGGCTTAATTTGTCAAGGAACACATTCTCTGATTTTCGATTTTTCAATGCGCATTTATGCATATATATCCATTATATCGACAAAAAGTAACGTTGTTCGCAATGAAATCTTTTAATCAATAGAATCGGTGACAATAAACTATATTGCTACATCAAAAGGATTTATGTATAATTTTACTAGATATGAGGAAGCTAGGGGTTTAGAAAACCAAATGAAAAGAGTTCGTTTATTTGTTTTTAACATCATAAGTCCGTATAAACACGATTCTAACATAACAAGTAGAATATATGATACCATCATTCTTCTTTTTGTGGCAATCAGTATTCTTCCCTTGTTTTTTAAAGATCCCCATCCATTGCTTATATTTTTAGAAAACGTCACGGTAACAGTATTTATATTAGATTATCTACTAAGGCTTATAACAGCAGATTTTAAATTGGATAAGGGTCTAATTTCATTTTTGGTTTATCCGTTTACTCCTTTTGCGCTTATTGATTTGTTAGCAATCCTCCCTTCTATTGGGTTGATAAACCCTGTTTTTCTTTTAATCCGCGTCTTTAGAGTGATTAAAATAACTCGCATATTTAAAGGCCTCCGGTACTCAAAGAACTTTGAGATTATTTCGCGCGTATTAAAGAAAAACCGAAGCATCCTTTTAAGCGTACTCATTATGGCTGTGCTCTACGTTGTCATAACGGCTTTGATTATATTTAATATTGAACCAGACACATTTGACGGTATTTTTGACGCTATATATTGGGCGACTACGGCGCTAACCACCGTGGGGTACGGAGATATCTATCCAGTATCAGCGGCGGGTAAAGCTGTAAGCATAATATCATCCTTTTTTGGCATTGCTGTAATAGCGCTCCCTAGCGGTATCATAACGGCCGGCTTCATGGATGAGATAACCAGGCACTAATAATGCTGGGATTCTATATAGTTGTAATATATAACCGGTCTAGCCCCATAATGGGGGTTATGATATAATCCGAGTAATGCGAACCGCATGCGACCATAAAAACGCCGGCAGGTTCGCACCGGAATTCAAGGTGTTTACGGGCTTGGATGATGTGTAAACGCTATGCAAAAACAATATCTTGTGAAGATAGGGGGTGAGTTACAAGATATTGCGGTCGCATCTCGCGAGAGGTGCGTGGATTGAAATCGAAAACTGAGCGCCTGAAGCTTATGTATGTAGCGTCGCATCTCGCGAGAGATGCGTGGATTGAAATATTAGTTAACGGATGATGAGTATTATGAGGCGCTTGTCGCATCTCGCGAGAGATGCGTGGATTGAAATATAGATTCCAATCCTTTAAACAGCACTTGTCTTGTCGCATCTCGCGAGAGGTGCGTGAAAAAACAAATAAATAAAAAATTAAAAACAAAAGGAGAATTTCATGATTGACTTTCAAAACGCCAGCTTTATGAAGCTAAAGCCCGTACCCGCCGCGAATTTTGAATCACTCATTTCCCCGATGTTCGTACAAGGCGAACATATCGTAGGTACATTTCAGAGCATCCGTGACGGTATCGTTTTTACAAACAAAAGAATAATATCAATTAACGTACAGGGATTGACGGGTAAGAAAAAGGATTTTACATCCCTTCCTTACAGCAAAATACAAGCGTATTCTGTGGAAACTGCGGGAGTACTTGACCTCGACAGCGAGCTTGAATTGTGGTTTTCCGGGATGGGTAAGGTTAAGTTCGAGTTCGTCAGCAAAGCCGACATCTCCGGCCTATGTCGTACAATCAGTGGCTTTGTTCTCTAATTACGCCAGTTACCGTCGCTCCCCTCGCGGGGAGCGTGGATTGAAATAAAAAGGCACATTTCGTCTTCGCTGCCTATGATGTCGCTCCCCTCGCGGGGAGCTTGGATTGAAATAGACAACGCAGATGAAGCGGCGCAAATTAACATCGCTCCCCTCGCGGGGGCGTGGATTGAAGTAAATTATCATCTTCAGGCTTATCATCCTGCTGCTCCGCGCAATACGTCATCACAATACGGGTCACGCGGTCAACAATTGCGTCCTTCTCTTCCTGCGTCTGGTCACGGCAGCAATCGTCGCATATTTTGATGTGCGCGTTGCCTTGATAATAATCCTTAACCACGTTGCCCGGTTTTGGCGGTTTAACCATGATTTCACCCCTCTCCTAACATATATATTGTTGCGGAATTTGTCCTATTCCGCTCTATTAAGCACAAGCTGGGATTAACCGTTTAAGTGCTTTTGTAAAGCAATCTACGTATATTGTGTTGACTTTTACGAATGATTGGATATAATAATATAAAAGGAGTGATTTTTATGGCAAACCTTAACATACGCGTCGACGACTTGCTGAAAAAGCAAGCGGAAACCGTTTTCTCCGATATCGGGATAAGCCTATCAGCCGCCACCACCATGTTTCTCAAACAGGTTGTTCGCTGCAACGGCATTCCGTTCGACTTACGTGCCGACCCGTTTTATTGCGCCGAAAATCAAGCCCGCTTATTAACCGCCAAAGAACGCATGGAGGAAACCGGCGGCGCTATCCATGATATCATTGAGGTTGACGATGATTAAAGCATGGGATGATTATGCGTGGGAAGATTATTTATACTGGCAATCACAAGACAAAAAAACGCTAAAGCGCATAAACCTGCTGTTACAGGATATTGATCGCAATGGCAATACCGGATTAGGTAAACCGGAGCCTTTGAAAGGCGATTTACATGGTTATTGGAGCCGTCGCATTGACGAAACAAACCGGCTTGTATACCGCATAGTCAGCGACCGGGTTGAGATATTACAATGCCGTACGCATTACAAACATATTCAATAAAAAAGCCGGAGGCAGTCATGGCGCAAGAAAACTATATCATCTATCTGCGCAAATCCCGGGCGGACGCCGAGGCTGAGGCGCGCGGCGAGGGTGAAACGCTGGCGCGGCATGAAAAGGCGCTGCTCGAGCTTGCCCGGCGGCAAAAGCTAAACGTAACCGATATTTACCGCGAAATCGTTTCCGGCGAGACAATCGCCGCCCGCCCTGTAATGCAGCGGGTTCTCGCAGAGGTCGAACAAGGCCGCTGGGTCGGCGTACTCGTTATGGAGGTCGAGCGTCTGGCGCGCGGCGACACGATGGATCAGGGGCTCGTTGCTCAAACGTTCAAATTTTCCGGCGCGAAAATCATCACGCCCATGAAAACCTACGACCCGTCGAATGAGTTTGACGAGGAGTATTTTGAGTTCGGGCTATTTATGGCACGCCGGGAGTATAAGGTGATAAACCGGCGCATGCAGCGCGGCCGGGAAGCTTCCGCGCGGGAGGGGAAATTTCTCGGCAACCATCCTCCCTACGGATACGTGCGCAAAAAGCTTGAGCGCGAAAAAGGGTATACGCTCGAGCCGCATCCCGGGCAGGCGGATGTTATCCGCATGATATTCGACCTGTATACCATCGGATATCCGTTAGAGGACGGCGCTTACAGGCGGCTTGGCGTATCCCTCATCGCCCGGCGCCTGAACGAGATGGCTATTCCCCCTCAAAAGGGCGGCGCGTGGTCGGAAAGCAGCATAAGGGACATCCTCATCAACCCTGTGTACGCGGGTATGATTCGCTGGAACACGCGGCCCCATGTGAAACGGATGGTCGACGGCCAAATCACGGTTACGCGCCCGAGAGCGCGTCCCGAAGATCGGATATGCGTTAAGGGTCTGCATGAGCCGTTGATTTCAACGGATACCTTTGACGCGGCGCAGAAGCTGATGTCCTGCAACCGCCCGGCCCCTATCGGTCGTGCAAAAGGCGTAAAAAACCCGCTCGCCGGGATAGTGGTGTGCGGCGTGTGCGGCCGGAAGCTGGTGCGCCGCCCCTATCCCGCCGGGCGCGGACAGCCGGATACGCTCATGTGCCCTAACGCGTCATGCTCCAATGTAAGCTCCGCGCTGCACTATGTTGAGGAGCACATATTATCCGCGCTACGCGACTGGCTGGCGGAATACAAGCTTAAGCTCTTAACGCAGGGCGAAACCCTATCACCCTCGGCGCTAGCGTCAAAGAAGATGACGCTCAGGGTTGTTGAGGCCGAATTGAGCAAACTGAACAAGCAGATGGAGCGCTTGCACGACTTGCTTGAGCAGGGCGTTTACGATGTGGACGTATTCCTCAACCGCAGCCGGATTCTAGGCGAGCAGATAGCCAAGGCGAAAGCTTCTATTGAAGCGCTTAATGAGGAAATTAAGCTGGAGGAAGCCCGCTCGGGAGCATATAAGAACATCATACCTAAGGTGCAGCATTTATTGGATTCATATCATGATTTGTCAAATCCGAAGGCGCAGAACGACCTGCTGCGCGAGGTGCTGGATAAGGCTGTTTATACAAAAACAATCAAGGGCCGCTGGCATGCTGCGCCGGATGATTTTGAGATTACGATATTCCCACGGCTGTCTTAAAAAATTCTCTATGATAACCTCGGTGTACCGAAGAAATGGCACACTGGGAAATGATTGGCTCCATGATCCTTCAATGCATGAAAAACGCCAGTATTGAAGAAATAAAGGCCGCGGGGCTAGCCGGGTATTATACCATGCATGATCACGGCGTATACCCAGCGGATCCCAATGGGGTCCCCTTCACGGCGTCCTATATCCAATGCACAGGCGATCCAATTGCTGATTTGGTTGAGGATCTAGCTGCTGAACAAAAAGCGCGCGCTACGTATGAGCATCTTATGACGCTTACGGAAAACCCGGAGATACTCAATCCCCTGCGGTTCCTGCGTGAACGTGAAATCGTTCATTTCCAACGCTTTGGAGAGTGTCTGGAAATAGTGCAGTCGATGACGCCCAATAACAACGCCCGTTGCGGATGCCCTCGTATGAGGAAATAGCGCAGCAACCCGACATAAAAAATTATCTGCGGTTTAAGTTAAGCACAGAGCGGTACGGTTTACTCTGTGCTTCGTTGTGCATTGAAATCATGAGTAATAAATACTTTATATAGGTTATGCCATAGGCCATATATGCATAATTGAACGTCGTTTTTTACATATCGCGAATTTTGTACACTCATCCTATAATATGCAGGCTCCCCCTCCTCTTAAGGCGTGGGACTGATTCAATAGTTGCTTTTCAGTCCAGAGTTGAAGTTCAAATGCGAAAATTAACCGACGCTTTATAGTCTATATCCAATGGCAGGGTAATTTCAAAACAAGTTAGTATTAAAGCGATCGTCTTAATCACAGCAAATTCTTCTATTATTCCAGTTAAACAGCAAGTGTATATTACTTCATTTTTTTACAAAATTTACATTTTGTATATTACTATCTGAAATTTATATAACCAGATTATAATTTGATATATGTTATATTACATTAATTATGTTAAGATATATCTCGGCAAAAATAATTCTTAGAAGGAGAACTAAACATGAAAGCCAAAAAACTTATTTCGTTCATCACTGCTGCGGCGGTCGTCGCATCCATAGGTATATCTTACGCGACGTGGGATAAGCTCAGCGATTCCGCTTCCTCCGGCGCGATTACGATTGCATCCGCTACAACGGTAGACATTTCTTCTGATACTCTGAACTTCACCGGCGAACTTGCGCCTGCCGGCGCGATATCCGGCGGAGAATTATCCGCTGAAATGACCGTTAATATAAACGGCAAGGAAAACCTTGATTCGCTCAAGCTATCCGCTTCCGACATCAAGGTGGATAACATTGAAGCTGCCAATAACGACATAACGGTCACTTTCCTTGATGGAAACGCCCAAGACGCTTCCGAAGTTCCGGCATCAGGCGATGTCACGCTTTCCGAAGCGAATGTCTATACAGTAAAAGTAACGCTTGATGAAAACGCGGATCCTGCCGATTATGCCGGCAAGACGATCACGTTTGAAATCAACGCTGAGGCGACGGCTAAAACCATCTAAAGCTTTGGCTGAGCGGAAACGAAAATAATCAGGGGTATGCCGATTATAAAAGCGGTATACCCTTTATGATGTGAGGGTTCTATGAGCATGATAAAAGAAAAAGCTCGTGTTAAACGCGGTTTAAGTATTGCAGGGAACGTCTTGTTTGCGATTATAATCGCACTTTTGTTAGGCTATGCGCTGTTATCGCGCTTTGCGCCGGATACTGCTGCGCGTATTTTTCCTTACCAGGCGTATGCCATCGTTACGGACAGCATGGAACCTACCATAACGGCAGGTTCGATGGTGCTGGTTAAGCGCGCTCCCGCAGGGCGGGCTATCGAACCCGGAACCATCATAACGTTTCGAGCCGACCGATTTGGTCAGTCAATCATCTTAACCCACTACCTTGCACGGATTGATTGCATTGGCGAGGTAGAGATTTTCCGCACTCACGCGGAAGGCACGGACGAGTTGGATATATATGAAACACGAAGAGAGGATGTTCTCGGAACGTATGTCCGCCATATTCCCGGTATGGGAAAACTGGCCGTATTCTTAAACAGCTCTTATGCGTTGTACGCACTGATTGCTGTTTTGAGCATCCTATTTATTGGTAATTACATAAGCGGCCGTGTGGAAAGGGATGGCTTATTCGTACTCAAAGGGGTACGGTTTAAGGCTTTACGCTTTAACTTAAGCCAGGATAACTCAGCGGTTATTTACGGGAAGATTAAAAATTCATCTAAAAGCCCGTTAAAAAGCATTGTCGTAAGGGTGGATACCTGCCGCGAGAATCAAATTGACAGCTCAATTGAATGGGATCTGCTGACTGCTGATAAATTCTTATTGCCAAAACAGACGCTTGATTTTACCAAAGAAACACGGCGGGGTCCTTCAGGTTCGATATACCGCTTATCGATAGCTCAGATTACCTTCGGTGAGAATACGGAATTTCAACGTACTTGGAGAGAAAAATCGAACTGATTAATCTGTAATTTATATCATTATTCATATAGTGTACGCCACCGTGAGCAGCGCAGAACCGAAGCTGCTATACTCTTAACGCGATAATCACTTTAACGCCGGGGAAATGGAATAAACCTTGATTATCGGGAATGCACCACCTAAGATACATCACTGCATTATTTCAGATACTTTGTTACATAAAGCTGCAAATCGGGATAACCATCATATACAAAGATTGGATGTGATGCGTATGAATGCCTGTCCTTAACAATGAACAGGCGCACAGATCTGAAGTTTACCCTAACTGATTAGTCAATTATACTGGAAAGGATTTATGAAATGAAAAAGCTTTTAAGCGCAGCCCTGGCGTTGCTGGTTGTACTCATGCTGGTACCCACGATTGCGTCGGCGGCCGAGGAGCACACGCACGCCTGGCGCACAATAGGGTGCGCGAATAATTGCCATGTGTTTATTTGCGGCATTTGCTATGAAACGCAGCATGTCAGCTGCCCGGGGCCGCCGCGCCACGTTTATCCTTATTAACCCTTAATTATCTTTACTTATTACAAGATAGGTAAACCGCGCTTTTTTTAGCCGTAATTGTTCAAATGCGGGGCTTACACTTGCAGTGTTTTTAGCCCCGTTTCTATATTTATAAATATGTTTGTGTACGTCAGGTTAATTCCGTTGATAGCCTGCGCTATCACACCTATGCGTATTGCAGAATATTTATTTCACTTTACCCTCATCCCACGCTTTTTATAAAACATGCCCAGCGCATTATAACGAACTGGCACTGTTCATATAAAACTTATTAAGTTGAATAAACATTATAACGCCATTGATTAACATAACGCTGAACTCGCATTGTATCAATGATACACTGGTTACTGCTGTTTTCATACGCAATGCTTAACGCCGTCCTCCTTGTTATGCAAATCGCAGGCATTCTTAGCGTAACAATAAAAAGCGCGTACTAACGCGCCGTCTCAGTGTGTCGAAAAAGTGGCTGCGCCACGTTTTTCGAGTTAACACGGAGCGCTTGCACATTGGCGCGGTCAGCGCCCCGTGCAAAGAAACCCTTGCTGCGCAAGGCATTCCGAATCTGACGCACATGTCGTCAGATTCGGTTGAAAGCCTATGGGGGTTGCGGCTCCGACCCAGCCCCGGGTTTTTCTGGTAGGCTGAAACGGCGCGTTAGTACGCGCCGTCTCAGGTTATCAAAAATGCCCGCGATTATGGGGCGGCCGCTCACGAATAAACCCTCAGGGAACCGCTTACCCAAAATTCTTAGGGGTTGTTCGGCGCGGATAAACCGCGCCGTTGAGCTTCTCATTATATTAAACTGAATCGGCCCCTCTTATTTGCGTTCGATAGCTCCAAATTTGCATTTTTCCATACAAGCGCCGCACTTGACGCACTTTTGCTGATCGATTACATACGGGCTCTTGATCTGGCCGCTTATCGCGCTTGCCGGGCATACTTTCGCGCAAAGACTGCATCCGCGGCACTTATCCGGGTCGATGGTATAGTTAAGCAGGGATTTACATACGCCCGCCGGGCAGCGCTTTTCGTTAATGTGCGCCTCATACTCATCCCTAAAATAGCGAATGGTGCTTAAGACGGGGTTTGGCGCGGTTTGGCCCAGGCCGCAAAGGGCGGAGGCTTTAATATTCTTCGCCAGCGACTCAAGCTTTTCAAGATCGCCCGGCTCGCCGTTGCCGTCCGTTATTTTCTTGAGCATCTCAAGCATACGCCGTGTGCCGATGCGGCAGGGCGGGCATTTGCCGCATGATTCATCAACCGTAAACTCTAAAAAGAATTTGGCGATATTGACCATGCAGTTATCCTCGTCCATAACGATCATACCGCCCGAACCCATCATGGACCCGATAGCTATGAGGTTATCATAATCAATGGGGATATCCAGATGCTCAGCCGGAATACAGCCTCCCGACGGCCCGCCGGTCTGCGCTGCTTTGAACTTTTTATTGTTGGGAATGCCGCCGCCTATCTCAAAAATGACCTCACGCAGCGTCGTTCCCATCGGGATCTCAACCAAGCCGGTGTTGTTAATTTTTCCGCCGAGCGCAAAAACCTTAGTCCCCTTGCTCTTTTCCGTACCCATGGACGCGAACCATTCCGGCCCGTTTAATATAATCTGGCAGATATTGGCGTATGTCTCTACATTGTTGAGCAAGGTCGGCTTTCCGAACAGCCCCTTAACCGCCGGGAACGGCGGGCGGGGACGCGGTTCGCCCCTGTTGCCTTCAATCGAAGCCATAAGGGCGGTTTCCTCACCGCAAACGAACGCGCCCGAACCAAGGCGTAGTTCAATGTCAAACGCGAAGTCCGTTCCAAAGATGTTCTCGCCGAGTAGCCCGGCCTTGCGAGCCTGGTCGATGGCGATGCGCAAGCGCTTCACGGCGATGGGATATTCCGCGCGGATATAGATATAGCCCTGTTTCGCGCCGATAGCGTATCCCGCGATAGCCATAGCTTCCAAAACGGAATGCGGATCCCCCTCCAGCACGGAGCGATCCATGAACGCGCCCGGGTCCCCTTCATCCGCGTTGCAGCATACGTATTTAACGTCGCTAACCGGCTGGCGCGCAAATTTCCATTTCAGCCCGGTGGGGAATCCTCCGCCCCCGCGACCGCGAAGGCCGGAGCGCTGGACGATATCAATCACCTCGTCCGGCGTTAGCTCGGTAAGGCATTTGGCCAGCGCCCTGTATCCGTCAAACGCGATGTACTCCTCAAGGTTTTCCGGATCAATAACGCCGCAGTTGCGGAGCGCTACGCGTTTTTGCTTTTTATAAAAGTCCACCTCGTCAAGCGAGCGTATATTATCCTCCTCGGTAACGCTTTCCTTATACAGCAGTTCCGTAACGATACGCCCCTTGAGCAGATGCTCATTGACGATGCGCGGCACGTCCGTAACCTTGATATGGCTGTAGAACGCGCCTTCAGGGTATATAATAACCACCGGCCCGGTTTCGCAAAGGCCAAAGCAGCCTGTCGGCACAACCTTAACCTCTTTTTCCAGCCCGGCATTCTTGATTTCCTCTTCAAAACGCTTGATTATACCCGGTGAGTTGGACGATGTGCATCCCGTACCCGTACACACCAGAACCTGAGAACGATAAAATTCCATACTGCTTTACCCTCCGCGTCAGCTTATTTATTATGCTTTTCGTAATAGCCTATCGTAAACTCATCCACAACCCTGTCGTTCACAATATGCTCAGTAACAATGCGGCTGACCATGTCGGGCGTTACCTTAACATAGGTTACCTTCTCCTGGTCGGGCTTGTATACTTCCACTATGGGCTCCAGGCGGCAAACGCCGATACAACCGGTTTGCGCGACAACCACATTCTGAAGCGAGCGTTTTGCAGCCTCATCCATGAACGCCGCGAGCACGGGCCGCGCGCCGGCTGCAATACCGCACGTGGCCATGCCGACCACAACGCGCGTTCCGCTGTGTTCTTTACGTAAATTAATCCCTTCAAGCGTTTTCTTGCGAATCGCTTCAAGCTCCTGCAATGTTTTCATATATCAATACCTCCGTTTAATTCTTGTATGCCCTCGCTAAGATAATCGCGCATCCACTCATAAACCTCCGGCGTGTTGAGCGGCACGTCCTGCCCGAGCGCCGAGCGGATCTGGCGCGTATCAAAGCAAAAATCCTTCCCATCCACGCTGTATTGGAATATAAACTCCAGCGCCGGGTTGCAGACCGCCAGCGTCAGCACGGTTTGAGCCATATCCCCGAGGGGCGGCCTGTCGATATGGGAAAGGCGGTAGCCGGCCCGGATGAATGTGCCCTTTCCCGGATGTGAGCTAAGCTCAAAGTCCCCGCCGCAGGCTTCCGCCCCGGCTTTGAAGAATGGGATTCCCAGCCCAACCTTGCGGGTCGTGCGGGATGTAACAAAAGGGTTGACGACGCGCTTAACCGTTTCCTCGCTCATACCACGCCCATCGTCTTGAACCGACACGTCAAGCCGATCCCCGCTTCTATCTACAGCGGCCCTGATTTGAATATTTCCTGCCCCGGCCGTTATGGAATTCTGCGCGATATCCATTACATGCAGGGATATATCCTTCATCATCATGGGCTTATCAGCCTTTTTGACGATACTCGTTAATAATGCCCGCTATATCCCCGGGAGACAGCCTGCCGTAAACCTCGTCGTTAATCATCATCGCCGGAGCAAGTCCGCAGCAGCCTATGCACCTGGTAGCATCTAAGGTAAACAATCCGTCAGATGTCGTGCGCCCAACCTCAATCTCAAGCTGTTTCTCCAGCTCATCTATCACGTTTTGGGCTCCCCTTACATAGCATGCGGTCCCCATGCACATGCCGATAGCGTATTTGCCCTTCGGCTCAAGCGTAAACAGGGAGTAAAACGTAGCGATTCCATAAATCGTCGTTACGGGCGCTCCGGTTTTTTCGGAAATATAGGCCTGAACTTCCTCGTCAAGGCAGCCAAGCAGTTCCTGAGCGTGCTGCATAATGGGCAGAAGGCCGCCCGGCTCATCCTTCCATTGGGCGATGACAGCGTCCAACTGCTCGAACTGTTCCTTGCGGGCACCGTTTGCGTTGGCCATGAATTGTTACCTCCTTGATACTACACATAATTTCTAAACGTTTGATAAAAAAGCGACAATGCGCCTTAAAGATTGTATCACAATGCGGACAAAAAAGAAAGTACATATGCTTGCAAAATAAGAGTATATTCGCGCCGAAAAAGAGGCTTGGCACGATAATATAGCCCTTATTTTTACAGGGCAGCATACAAAACGGTTTTACCGAGGTTAAAAGCGCCCGCGTACGCGGGCCGCTTTGTTCATTAGGCCAATTACATAGGCCCCTGCGAACCCCAGGAAAAATATCACCTATTCTCAATGAACGGAGTGCGCTTTATACTTTCATCGCTTCCCATCCTCACAGGATTCCCCCTGTCCGTATAGCCGGCAATAATTTCATCCCGCTCCAGCGGAGGAACGCCGCCGCCCATACAGGCGCGGCAAATGTATGCGCAGGCCGGGCATTTACACCCGCTTTTTATTCCGCGCTCTACCTGGACCATGTACAAATCGCAATTCGGGCAACTGCAACGCATACTATCACCTTCCCTCACGATTATAGCATACTACAAGGCATTCGGGTTACGCCTTTATGTTCCGTAATTTCCATTATTTGTTGATGTTCTATTTCTTTTTAGAATATATTAAACCTAGCAAAAATTGCCCCGGGCAAGGCGCGCGTGGTATAATATAAACTAAGGCGCGGCGACGCTGCACCTGTTGGTTATTTGTATGAATCGAGGGGTTGAAGCATGAAAAGGTTAACCGCTTTTTTGCTAACAATATGCTTATGCTGCTTTTACTGCGCCGGCGCATACGCCGTTGACGTATCGGATACGGATCCGCTTACGAACAACGCGACGGGCGAAATTGTGGTGAGGGTGCAGATAAGGCTGCGCGAACTCGGGTATTTTCATTATAAGGCGACGGGGCGCTTCCAGTCCATGAGCGCGGACGCCACGAAACGCTTTCAGCAATTCCAGTCAGGTGCTTCTCTGCTTAACGACGGTATCATGGGCGAGGAAAGTAAGGCCGTGCTGTTTTCTCAAAACGCGGTCCGCGCACCGATAGCGCAAGACGTAAAAATCCCGATAGGGCCGTCCCTTCAGGGCGAGCCGGCTGTCGTGGGCCAGCTTGTGGATTGGGGTCAGCTTAAGGACTCGCTTGCAGTGGGGACAGGCTATACAGTAACAGACTTCAATACGGGAAAGCAGTTTGTTATGGTGTATCTCGGCGGTGAAAACCATGCCGAAATGGAGTGCGCCAGCGCTTCGGACACGGCTGTTTTTAAGGAAATATTCAATACCGACTCAAGCTTTTATAAAAGGCCGGTGGTTTTAACGGTTGAAGGCCGGCTCATCGCCGCCTCTTTGCAGGGGCATCCTCACGGAGAGGATCAGGTTGCCGGCAATGAAATGTCCGGCCACGCGTGCATGCATTTTAACGGGAGCCTGTCGCATGTTGGCATGCTTCCCGACGCGGAACACCGTAACCATGTATTCACCGCAGCGGGTCAATAGTATATTTTGACGTTGTTATGCGCGTAAAGTGTTATGAACGCAACGTTTAATTGCACGCCTCCATAATTTGTGGCGCGATTTATTGCCCTTAGGTTGCCGCTTCTCTGAGCTTTTTAATAATTTTACCCTCAAGCCGAGATATCTGCACCTGCGAAACGCCGAATATTTTCGCAATCTCGCCTTGAGTCTTATCTTCAAAATACCTGAGCATGATAAGCTGCCTTTCCCTTGGGTTCAGCTGACCCAGCAGCTCCTTAAGCAGCACCCGGTTTACGATTTCGGACTCTGCGTTTGTCTTGGATTTGACCTTATCCAGCATCGAGCATTCCGAGTCGTCGCCATATATGGGTTCATAAATGCTCATGTGCGGGCGTGAGGCTTCCATTGCCATAATAAGCTCATCGACCTCAACGCCTAAATCCTGCGCCAGCTCGTTCACCGTCGGCTCCCTGCCAAGCTTCAGCCCCAGCTTTTCCTGTGCGGCAGCGGCGTGCGTGGCCAGCTCCTTGAGCGAACGGCTGACCTTTATCATCCCGTCGTCCCGCAAAAAGCGCTTGACCTCACCCATAATCATAGGCACGGCGTATGTAGAGAATCGGACCTGATACGTCGCGTCATAGTTTCGTATGGCCTTTATCAGGCCGAGGCATCCGATCTGATAAAGATCATCGAAATCAACGCCGCGCCCAATGTACTTTTTTACTATTGATTTTACGAGCGCGGCGTTATGCACCACAAGCAGCTCCTGGGCCTCGTCGTCCCCAGCCTGGGCGCATTTTATCAGTTCCAGCGTTCGTTCATGCTCCAGCGGCGCTGAATCACGCATTGTCTGTCACCCGGATCCTCTTTTTCATCGTCACGGTAGTACCCCGGCCGGGTTCGGACTGAACGTCAACGGTATCCATAAACGCTTCCATCACGCAAAACCCCATACCAGAACGGTCTAAATTCGGTTTTGAAGTATAAAACGGCTGCCGGGCAAGGTCGATATCCTCGATTCCCCTTCCCAGATCGCGTATGGACAATGATATGGAATCTCCCCGTATATAGCAATCCATAAACACGGTTCCAGGCTTGTTATCATATCCGTGTATAATTGCGTTTGTGACAGCCTCGCTGACCGCCGTACGTATATCCGTCAGCTCCTCTATCGTCGGATCAAGCTGGGCGGCGAACGCGGCCGCAACCATGCGCGCGAACCCCTCGTTTTGCGATTTGCTTGCAAAACTCAAATGCATCTCATTTTCGTACATATCGTCCCCCCTCATATCGCCTTGCGCTCAAGAAGCGCATAGACGCCCGCCATCTTCAATATCTTCTCTATGCTTCTTGAAGCGCCCGTTACGCGCATTACACCCCTTCTGCCCGACAAAAGCCGGTATCTGCCCAGAATCACCCCGACGCCAGAGCTATCCATAAACGAAACGCCTGAGAGATCTAGGATTAATTCCTTTATTCCCTTATCGCTGAGCAGCGAATCTATACCATTTCTGGCCTGTTCTGCGTTATGATGATCCAGCTCCCCCTTAAGCCGGATAGTCAATACGCCCTGTTCCCTAATACCGGTTAACTCCATAGCTCGTCCTCCTTTGCTGAAATAGAAGTATTCGCGGCGCAAAAATCGCATCCTGCAAAGAATCCCGTCTGCTTATGCAGAATGGTGTCATTTGCTATTTTTCCCCAAATTTAGTGTGATAATACATGCAACAATATAAAATCCCCCTATATATTGGCGCCGCTTGTTTTGTAAGGCTCATACAATGGAGCAGTATACGCGGAAGATGTATGCGGTTCTCGGCCTGTCCGGGTACGGCAAAACAACGCTGCTCTCTTTGCTGGGCGGATTAGACTGCCCCACAGGCGGCAGCATTTTACTTGTTGGGAAGGACATTGAAAGACAGGGTTGGGGCGTAATCGCAAAAAATACGTTCTTTTTGTTTTTAAAAGCTATAACCTGATTGATTATTTGACCCCGCGGGAAAATGTCCGGCCGACCTCGAAAAAAGCTGTAATGCCGTTTTTGGAGCGATTAGGTCTTACAAGAGAAGAAGCAAAGCGAAATGTGCTCAAGCTTTCCGGCGGCCAGCAGCACGGGTGGCCATCGCGCGGGCGCTGGCCAGCGAGGTCCCCGACTTCTGGCCGACGAGTCAACCGGAAATTTGGATGAAGATATGGCGCAGGGTATCTCAATTCTCAAAGAAAGCGCCCGGCAGTTAAATAAATGCGTCTGGTAGTAACCCATACTAACGAGCTTGCAGAACATCTGAAAAAGGGCGAATTGTTTGCGGAACAGGGTTAAAGAAGCTCATAAACAATATGCATTATCCGCATAGCAATCAGGCTTATTGCCGGGACGAGTGAAAAAAGATACCCCTAGCCGGGGACGCGCCTACACCATAGAGGTATATCCGCTTTGTGAGTGAAAAGCTGGATGCCTAGGAATTCGGGCTGCCTGCTTTGACTGTATCCCATATATATAGATGGGATGCGGATTTGCGCCCGCAACAGCTTTATTAGGGAAAACAATTAACGCTAAAGCTCCCCCTTACCCTGCATTTTCCCCAGGAAAACTATTTTTTGTCTTAGCGACGCAAGCGAATATAATCATCTGTAATCGCAACACCTAAAATTCCTATGGATCCGTTGATACTCTAACGCCGCTCCATAAAGGGGCGTCGTCAGCCTGTCAAAAAAACCCGGGGTTGGGTCGGAGCCGCAACCCCATAGGCTTTCAACCGAATCTGTCGACATGTGCGTCAGATTCGGAATGCCTTGAGCAGCAAGGGTTTCTTTGCACGGGGCGCTGACCGCGTCAATGTGCAAGCGCTCCATGTTAGCGCGAAAAACGCGGCGCAGTCACTTTTTCGACACACTAACGCCGCCCCATAAAGGGGCGGCGTTTAAATCCTTGAATAATAATATTACTCTTCCGGTGTAAAATTGGAGAACAAATCCGCCAGTGAAGTCGTTGAGGATTGTACGGGCGGCAGTTGATAGTCCGAATCCTCCCTGCGCTGCCGGCGTTCCTGACGTTCAGGGCGATCCGCGCTATGCTGTGAGGGACGTTCGCGGCGCTCAACGCGCTCACGATCATGCTGCTCGCGCTGCTGCTTAGCCTGTTCCATAGCGGCCGCGCGCTGTTCAGCGCGCTCCGCGGCGATGCGATCGCGGTCGGCCTTCTCCTTGGCAAGCTCCTCTGCTATCTCAGGATTTTCCTCAATCAATACGTCTCTGCGGCTTAAGCTTATGCGCTTAGCCTCGGGGTTCACATCCAGAACCTTGCAGCGAACCATATCGCCTACTTTAATTTCATCCTCAACCTTTACAACGCGCCTAACGCCAACCTGCGAAATATGGATTAAGCCGTCAATCGTCGGCTCAATAGCTACAAACGCGCCGAAGGGTACGATACGCACGACCTTGCCCTCAATTATCGTGCCGATGGGATACTTCTCGCCCGCAAGCGTCCACGGCTTGGGCTGAAGCTGCTTATATCCGAGTGAAATCCGCTGTTTTTCCTTATCAACGTTAAGAATTAATACTTCGATTTCCTGTCCGGACTTAAGCACGTCGGACGGGTGCTTTACCCTGCCCCATGCGACGTCGGTAACATGAATGAGGCCGTCGAGCCCGCCAATATCCACAAATGCCCCGAAATCCGTCAGCCTGCGGACAACACCGCTTATCTTCGAGCCAACGACCAGCTGATCCCACTTCTCTTTTCTGGCCTGCTCGGCTTCTTCCTGTAAAACGGCTTTATGCGAGGCGACAATCCTCTTCCTGGATTTATCAACTTCAATAATTTTTAGCCTGATAGGTTTGCCGACAAAATCGGATATATTCTCTACATATTTGTTTGAAAGCTGGGAGGCGGGGACGAACGCGCGGATACCGTTGATGGAAGCTATCATGCCCCCTTTAACGACCTCCTTGCCTATCCCGTCGAAAATACGGCCTTCCTCTCCCGTTTCCTGTACCAGCTTGTCCCAAGCCTTCTTGCTCTCAACGTTTTTGCGCGACAGCAGCACGTTGCCTTCGCCGTCATTTACCTTGAGAACCTCAACTTCAATTTCATCCCCGATTTTCACAACGTCGGCGGGATTCAAATCCGTATCGGAGGAAAACTCGTTACGCGGTATAAAACCGTCGGACTTATATCCGATATTGACGCTCACCTCTCCATCGACAAGCTGTACCACCGTCCCTTTAAGGATCTGACCGTTGCGGATTCTGACGAGCGTTTTTTCAAACGCTTCCTCAAAATTGGAATCCGCCGCTTCAGAGTTGTCGTCCGCTGGTTCAATGCTTTCGCGCGCTGGCTCGGGGCTTTCGTCCACTAATTCGGGGCTTTTGTCCGCTGGTTCGGGTTCAACCGCAATGGGCTCATCGACGGTAGCTGTTGCTTCCGTTTCGACCTCATTGTTTTCTACTTCCGGATGTTCAGCCATCGTCTTTTCAATTTCGCTCATTCTTGCTTTAACCTCCCTAATCATCCAATCCGGCGTTGATGCGCCTGCAACAATACCTATTATATCATTTGAATGAATAATTTCAAGAGCAAGATCATCAGGTTTTTGTATTGTTTGTATATTTGTGCAGAAATTTCGGCATGCCTCATACAGTTTGCGCGTATTCGAGCTGTTCCTGCCCCCGATAATGATCATATGCGTGCATTCGCGGCTCAGCTTCTCCGCCTCCGCCTGCCGGATTGAAGTCGTAGCGCATATCGTATCAAAGAATTCGGGCTTCTGAACCTTTTTTTCAAGAGCCGCCGCCAACTCGCGGTACAGCGTTTTGGAAAATGTCGTTTGTACAACGATGCACGCCCTGTCAAACTCGCCCAAGCTTTCAACGTCCTTTGCGCCGCCGACTATTACAGCTTTTCCTCCGCACCATCCGTTTATACCCATTACTTCCGGATGATCGTCCTTCCCAATAATTATAACGGGTATGCCTTTTTCAGAAAATTCCCGCGCTATCGAATGGATTCGTTTGACGAACGGGCAAGTGGCGTCTAAAAGCGCGACGCCCATTTCCCTGCAATTTTCATACGTTTCCCTGCCAACCCCGTGCGATCGGATAATCAGCGTGTCCCCCGGCCCGACCTCGTCGATGGAATGAACGGGCCTTATGCCTTGAACCTTTAATTGCTCGACGACCTGCTCGTTATGAATAATATCGCCAAGCGTATAAACCATTCCGGCCCGCTCCCTGGCTTCCCACGCCATCTGAATAGCCCGCTTTACGCCGAAGCAAAAGCCGATATTTTCAGCGGTTCGTATTATCAAAGCTCATCTCCATTTCCTCTTTGAGCGCGCTTACCGCGTCCGCTATCTCGTCTGTGACCACGTCGATTAAAGAGGATTTATTCGCGCCCGCCGAAAGTGAATTTATCTGTATGGGGCTGCCCACGATAACGCGGGGATGCAGCGAACGGTAGCTGCCCGGATGAATATACATCGGAACAAGCGGCGCGCCGGAACGGACCGCAAGGAAAGCCGCTCCCTTTTCAAATTCGTCCAGATCCTCCGTAACAGCCCGCTTGCCTTCCGGGAATATCCCAAACACCTTCCCTTTATCCAGCACCTTGAGCGCGATCCTCAAAGACTGGAGATCCGCGTTTCTCCTGTTCACGGGAAAAGCCAGCATCGCGCGAAAAAACAGATTCCCGAGCCTTGACTTAAAGATCTCCTTTTTAGCCATAAAATGAATGATACGCGGTGAGATTAACGCCAGCAGCATGGGATCCGCCATCGAAATATGGTTGCTGACGAATATGGCCTTTCCCTGCACGCGCAGATTTTCCCGGCCATAAACAACAGGGCGTAAAAATAGCAGAATCAGCGGCCCGAGAATAAATTTGAAGAACACGTAAATCACCGGCTTTCGCCCCCCTTGACAATATAATCAAGCACGGCCTTTGCCGCCTCGATTATAGACATTTGGGTTGTGTCAATGCAAACAGCTTCCGCAAGGCAAACCAACGGCGCGAAGGCGCGACCTTTATCCGTCGCGTCCCTTGCCTTTATTTCCTCCGCGATTTTTTCCACCGTGCGTCCCATAAGCATATTTTGCCGTTCCAGTTGAATATAGCGCCTGCGCGCGCGCTCGTTTACAGAAGCGGTGATGTAAAATTTGTATTGAGCGTCGGGCAGCACGTATGAACCGATGTCGCGCCCATCCATGACCACGCTCCGCTTGGACGCCATCTCACGTTGAAGCTCGACCAGCTTAAGCCTCACGGCCGGGTTAACGGCCACGTCGGATGCGCCTTTTGAGACTTCCTCCGCGCGGATTAGCCCGGTTACGTCCTCACCGTCCAGCATAACGGCCTGCTCGCCGCCCCGAAGCACAACATCGACCCTGGTGTGGGATAGCATGTTGTTGACGCGCATGTCGTCAAACGGCGAAATCCCCATACGGAGGGCTTTAAGTGCGACCGCGCGGTACATGGCCCCCGTATCGATATAGGTATAGCCAAGCTCCTTGGCTACGATTTTTGCTATGGTGCTCTTTCCCGCTCCAGCGGGGCCGTCAATTGCTATGCGAATATTATTCACAACCCCTGCTCCTCCCCGCCAGCGGCGGATTTTCCAGCTAGAAATCCCGTCGAATACGCGATTTGAAGATTATACCCGCCCGTATATCCGTCCACATCCAGCAGCTCGCCGGCGAAATACAGGCCAGGAACGCGCTTGGATTCCATCGTTGAGGCGTTAATCTCCCTGATATTAACGCCGCCGCGCGTTATAACGGCTTCATCAATAGGACGCGCGCCGGATATTGTCAGGGGCAGCGCCTTTAAAAGCGATAAAAGCGCGCGCCGCTCAGCCTTTGTGATCTGATCTACCGGCTTTTTAGGATCAATCCCAGACAGGCCGATTATTACCGGAATCATTTTACCCGGCAGCAGTGCGTAAAGCGCGTTGGCTAATAGCTTACGCGTATTTGCCGTAAAGTCGCGAAGGATCCGCCTGTCCAGCTCCTCCTCGTTAAGTCCCGGCTTCATATCGACGCTAAGTAGCGCTCCCTTCGGGTTATCCGCTACCCTGCTGCTCGCGCTTAAAACCAACGGCCCTGAAACGCCAAAGTGTGTAAATAGCATTTCCCCAACCTCGTCAAAAACCGCACGCTTATTTTGATAAGCGGTCAGCCTGACGTTTTTCAACGAAAGACCCGCCAGCCCGGCGGGCCAGCTTTCCTCTGTTTCCAATGGAACAAGCGATGCCCTCGGCGTTTCCATGCCATGCCCGAATCCCCTCGCGAAGCGGTAGCCGTCGCCGGTAGACCCCGTTTGCGGATAGCTTAAGCCGCCCGTAGCCAAAATCACCGCGTTGAATTTTTCCTCTCCGCGATGCGTTATAACAATAAATCCTTCATGCGCGCGCTTTATCTCCAACACATTCGAACTCAATCGAATCAGAACGCCCTTTTGCGCACAGTATTCCGACAGGGCGCGCAGCACATCGCTGGATTTATCCGACGCCGGAAAAACCCGACCTCCGCGCTCAACCTTCGTCGGCACCTTTAGCCCGTCAAGAAGGGACACCATATCCTGATTGTTAAATGCGTTAAAGGCGCTGTAAAGGAATTTGGGGTTTCGGGGTATATGCATAAAAAACTCGTCGATCCGCGCACTGTTCGTGATATTGCAGCGGCCCTTTCCCGTAAGGAACAGCTTTTTGCCGAGCTTTTCATTTTTTTCATAAAGAACGGCTTGAGCGCCGGCGTCCGCGGCCGAAGCGGCGGCCAGCATGCCCGCAGGGCCTCCGCCTATAATGGCGATTTTTATCATAGGGCCGCTCCTCTCATGTGTGAAATATCGTTCATAACCATCAATGACCCTTGCCCGTTGTTATCCATGTTAAGCAGCGTGTAGCCGCAGTTGTCCAGTTTCAGGTGATGAATCCGGTTAAAGTCGAGTCCTATCGCGTCCGCGATGATAAGCTTTAAGGGGAGTGTATGGCTTACTATTACGGCGTTCCGGCAATAAGCGGCAATCCTGCGGACAACCGGCCTTACCCTAAAAAGTATCTCCTCAAGGGTTTCGGCTTGCGGAGCTCTGCAGCCGTATGGTGCCGCGCTCCATTGTTCAAACAGTGCGGGATAAATCGCTTTTAGCTCGTTGAACGTACGCCCCTCCCATAATCCAAATTGTATCTCGGTGAGCTCGGGCATAACAATGGGTTCAATTCCAATAAGCGCGCCTATCTCCGCCGCCGTTTCATGCGCTCGCGACAGCGGGCTTGTATAAAGGCCGTCAATATTATCCGTACGCAGCCGCCGAGCGACTGCCCTCGCCTGGCGCAGTCCATTCTCATCCATTGGAATATCGGTTTGGCCCTGCGCCCGCCGCTGGACGTTCCATTCCGTTTGCCCGTGCCGTATCAGAATTAATTTCATAATCATCGCGCGCCTTCGTTTTATCTTTGGGTTAAAAATCCGCTCGAAGCGCAAAACCGTATTAACATGTTTAACAGTTATACGCAGCTCCCTTACGCTTACGCCGACGGCAAAAATAAGCGTTGTAAACGCTCAAGCGAGCGAACCCGCTGTCGGAAGAACATCCCGCGGAAAAAATAAAATCAGCGTCCTTGGCAAGCCGTTCCCCCTGATTATTACGCGATGTTAAACGCCGCCTGATCATTTAATCGATATTATAATCATCCGGCAGCAGCTTGCGCCCTCAGCCAACGATTTAAACCTTAAACCGTTATGCGCCGGCCGTCAAGTTCAAGGGACGTCAGGCCGTTTACATACCGTTGTCCAGCGGAATCCGCACCTGCCGTAGCTGATTCAAGCGCTCCTCATCCGTAATATCGGTTTTGAGCGGCGTAACGGCAATGTAGCCCTCCAACACCCACCGCTCGTCCGTATCCTCTTCCTTCGCGCCCGAACGCTCCGCCCTGCCCGAGGGTATCCAGTAATAGCGCCTGTCGTGCGGATCCAAGCGTTCAATATATGTTTTATCGTATTCCTGGCGGCTCAGGGGAGCCCATTTTACGCCGCGCATGCTTTCAAGCGGAAGATCCGGCATATTGATATTGAGAAATCGGCTGATCACAAACACTTCGCTCACGCACCATTTAAGCATTCTTCGCATGGCCTCCGCCGCGGCGCCGATATTCTTGGGCGTAAACGAGGCGATCGAGACGGCTATCGACGGTATGTCCAGCAGCGCGCCTTCAAACGCCGCGGATACCGTGCCGGAATAAAAAACGTCCGTACCAATATTCTGGCCGATATTGATGCCGGATAAAACCAAATCCGGCTGAAAATCGAGGTTCCCGCATGCGAGCTTCACACAGTCCACCGGCGTGCCGTTGATGGCGTACGCGCGCACAGAGTCGGGCAAATCGTTCCAATTACGCGCCTCTCTCATTCTTATGGGCGTTGAAAACGTCAAAGAATGGCTCGCCCCGCTACGCTCGGAATCGGGTGCGGCCACAACAAGCTCATGCTCCGCTGATAGCGCACGCACAAGCGCGTCAATACCCTCGGCATGAATACCATCGTCATTGGTCAGTAATATACGCATAAAAACCCCTATTAAGTAGTATAGCATTCCTTTACGCCTACAATTATAGCAACCGCCCTTCTCTTTTGCAACTTCATTCGCTTTAGCGACGGCGTCTCGTCGATAAAAAACCGGCTTCACGCTTTCCTTTGAAGCCGGATTTTAAAAAATCATTTACGGTTATTACGGCTGTTCGCGGCGCTTGCCCTTCCTGCCGAGCGCGTTGACGATTGGGTAATAAATCGGGATGGTCATAAAGATAATCCAGGCGGGATGCCATAATCCCCACACGCAGCCCAGTACGAGAAAAAAGACAAGGCAGAATATAGGGTAAGGGAACGTCCGCCAAAGCGGTTTTTTACCCCGGCCAAGTATCGCGTTCACGAGCGGATAATAGATGGGAATTGTGATGAAGATAATCCATCCCGGATGCCACAGGTCCCACACAAACCCCATGATCAGGTACATTACCGCGCAGAACACAGGGTATGGGAACGCCAGCAGAAAGGGCTTGTATTCATCATCGTCGTCAAAATCGTCGTCAAAATCGTGGTTTTCATCGTCCACGTCGTTACCCATGCGGGCCTCCTCTTCGCCTTCGCCCTCATCCCATTCGTCCCCAATATGGATTTGAATACCCTTTCCGTTCTTATTAATATAAAAGCTTTTTTTCTTTGGTTTTACATCCTCTTGAACGCCGGCGGCCTCGTCCTCGCCGCACTCTTGAGTTTCATCGCCGGTAAGCCCGGAAATTTTAATGCTGTTGTCTCCAACAAATACTTTAAAATCCGCGTTCGCATCGCCTTGTTTATCCGTCTCCTCCGCGCGGCTTTCCGCATTATTGGGGTTGGCCGCCCTTAGCTCCTCAAGCTCATCCTCCGTGCGCAGCAGTTCGTCAAGCGAAACGCCGTATTCACGCGCCAGCAGAATTAAATTATCGGTATCGGGCGAGGCTTCAGCGCGTTCCCACTTGCTTACGGCCTGACGGCTTATGCCCAGCCTGGAAGCCAGCTCCTCCTGTGATAAGCCGTTCTGCTTTCTCAGCCGTACAAGCCTGTTCGCTATCTCAATATTCATACACGCTTTTTTCCCTTCATGTTCTTGTCACTATCTTAACCCGGGCAGAGCCGGTTGCGCTATCTACTTTGCTTTTCAAGCCGGCAACCAGCGGTTGCTCCCGCCAAAGCCCGTGAGAAACGGGCGTTAAAGCCGGCTATTATATTATTTGCTCGGCTCATATGTTACAATCCCGATGATCTCGCCAAAATCAATGTGCAACGCCGATCCGTCGCTGACGAACGGCCGCCTGCCGGTTTCCTTGCCCAAATCGTTAAGCAGCACGATTTCGTTACCCTCAATACGTATGTTCCAAACGTCCAGCACTCCCGCCGCTTCGTTGCGCTCCGTCATAGTGGAGGCGGTTGGATCAAACGTAAGTATGTAGGCCGGATCATAAATATCCACCCATATGTTTGCGGACAAGGCCAAAAAAGTCTGCTCATCCCTGGTCAAATTTCCGGGCTTGGCTGGCGTGGGCTCAACATAAGGGGACGCCCCGCCAGATGTATCCGGCGCGTCCGTACTCCCGGCCGCTTCCCCGCACCCGGCGATGCAGGCGGCGAGAAGGAAACAGGCCAATAATTCAGCGGCCGCGGTTTTTATTTTCCACCCTTTCATTCTTCTCAATATGCGCACCACCTTTGATTATATTATAGCATAGCGGGCTGTTATGATGGTTTAATTGTTTTTAAACAAATCGGCGCGGGCCGTAGCGCGCGATTAAACCGCCGCATACGTACTAAAATCCCGGCACGCATATAAACAAGCCTTTATAAAGCGCGCCGTCCGAACGAAGCGGTTTTGCCAATGATAAAACACGCGGCAAAAGCGACTGTATTTACAGCCACAACGCTGGCGCCCGCCGGAGTGCCCAACGCGTACGACAGGATAATACCGGCCACAAAGCAAACGACGGAAAGCGCCGCCGCGCATGCCGTAACCGAGCGAAAGCTGCCGCAGACGCGCATAGCGGAAACAGCCGGGAAAACGATAAGGCCCGAAATAAGCATGGCCCCCATCATGCGCATGCCGACTACAATCGTCAGCGCGGTTAACAGTGCGAGTATGGTATTGTACGTACGCGCGTGCACGCCGGTTGCCCTTGCGAACGGCTCGTCAAACGTAACGGCAAATATCTTATTGTAAAACACGATGAACAGCAGCAGTACTGAAGCCGCGACGCCGCCGGACAAGTATACGTCCGCAGCGCTCATCGCCAGTATGCTGCCAAAAAGATAACTGTAAACATCCGCATTAAGGCCGCTGCTGAGCGAGGTTACGATAACGCCCGCGGCCAGCGCCGCCGACGCAACAAGCCCGATAGCGGCGTCGCCCCTCATGCCCCCGTTCTCGCTCAGCCTAAGGAGCGCGAACGCGGCGATGATTACGGCGGGAATAGCAACGGCTAGCGGCGCAAGATTCGCGGCCATCGCTATCGATATAGCGCCAAAGCCCACATGGGAAAGGCCGTCCCCTATCATGGAATAGCGTTTTAACACCAGGCTTACCCCTAAAAGCGCCGAGCATAAAGCCACAAGGCTGCCGACAATAAGAGCGTTAACGAGAAACCCATAGGAGAACATTTCGCGAATTGCCTCAATCATACTATACCTCCGGCGCTTTCATATAAGCGCAGCCTATAAACCGCCCTCCGATATCGCTATCACGGTACTCCCGTGCGGTGCCGAAAAACATCCGCCCTGTTCCAAGGTGAAGCACGTGTTTCGCATCCTGTATCGCGCAGCCGATATCATGGGACACCATAATAACCGCTATGCCGTTTTCCCTGTTCAGCCGCTTTATGGATGAATACATCTCATGGGACGCTATCGGATCCAACCCGGTAACAGGCTCATCCAAAAGTAACAATCGCCCGGTCGCTAAAAGCGCGCGGGCCAGCAGCGCCCTCTGCTGCTGGCCGCCCGAGAGGCTGCGATAGGAGAGCGCGCGCATATCCCAGATCTTTAGCCGTTGCATGACCGATTTGGCGCGCGCTTTATCCTCTTTGCTGAAAAACGGGCGCATGCCGGCGCTGTTCATGCAGCCTGAGAGTACGACCTCCCAGACCGAAGCGGGGAAGTCGCGCTGAACGCGCGTCTGCTGGGGCAAATACCCTATGTCATTGCGTTTTACGCCCTCGAACCGGATTTCGCCGGCTTTTAGGGGAAGCAGCCCCAATATGCCTTTTATGAGCGTGCTTTTCCCAGAGCCGTTTTCTCCAGCAACTAAGATATAATCCCCTTCCTCAACCGTGAAACTCACCCGGTCCACCGCTACGCGCGCGTCATATGCGAGCGTTACGCCCCGGCATGAGAGCAGCGTCATTTCAAGCCCTCCCTCAATCTATCCAGGTTCTGCCGCATCAAAGAAAGGTAAGTAGCGCCCGAGTTGAACTCATCCTTAGATACGTTATGGCATGAATGCAAAAGCAAAATCTTCGCTCCGGTATCCGCGGCGATGGAACGCGCCACCTTGGGGTCGGTTAATTCTTCATAGTAGATAACCCCCGCCCCGTCCTCCTTCATTGAGTCAATAATTTCAGCAACCGCTTTAGCCGAAGGTTCGGTTTGAGCGGAGCACGAGTCGTAAGCGCTCACGCATGTCAGCCCGTATCGTTTGCTGAAATAATGCATGGCGTAGCGGCCGCCGAAATAAATCGTTTTTCGGCTGCCTTCCTCTACGGCGGAAAGAATATCCCTATCCAGCTCATGGAGCCTTTCAATATAATCGTTTGCGTTCTCGCGGTAAAAGGCGCCGTTCTCCGGATCCTCCTGACACAACGCGTCCGTGATGTTCCGAACCATGATCATCGCCATCGTAGGGTCGGTCCATATATGCGGGTCATAATGATGCATATGAAGCGAGCTTCCCGTTTCCTCATGGTTCGTTTCGTCAAGCGTTATACCCTTTGAAACGTCCACCACCCGCGTATTTCCCTCAAGGCCGGAAATAACGCGCTGTGCCCAGTTCTCCATGTATTCGCCCGTATAGATAAAAAGATCGGATTGTTCAATTTTAATAACGTCCGCCGGAGAAATTTCATAGGAATGGCTTTCCATCCCGGGTGGAAGTAAAAGCGCGACCTCCGCCCGGTTTCCCGCAATCTGCCTTGCAAAATCGTATTGTGGGAAGAGCGTGGCCACAATTTGTATTTTTCCGCTGCCGGGCTCGTTTCCTCCATATGAACAGCCGGCCATACAGCATACAATAATCAGAAAAATGGCCGTGATGCTATGTTTTATCTTCATTTCTCTTCCTCCGAGCATCGGCTGCACCTTCCGTACAATACCGTGCGGGATTTGTCTACGGCAAACCCGTGGTTTTGGGCCATATGCTCCATCAGCATATCCATTGCCCCGCAGTCCACATGCTCAACCCTGCCGCATCCCGTACACATAACATGCTGAACGCCACGGCTTATCTCATCCTCGACATAAGCAAAGCAAGCGCTACCGTCTCCCGCCGCGAATTGCTTCACCTTGCCCTTTTCACGCATGAGCTCCAAATAACGGTAAACCGTGCTTCGGCCAACCGTAACCCCATGGTTCATAAGCGCTTGCATCCAACCGTCGACAGTCATGTGCTCGCCCTTATGCGCCCGCATGCAAGCGTCGATAGCAGCGCGCTGGCGCGTTTGATAGCTGCCTCTCATCATTCTCCTCCTATAAAATGAATTTGAATTTCAAATTCATTTTCATAGTATAGTTTATCCAATTTCAATATGCAATATGCTTTTTAGGAACTATTTAGAGCGAATAAAGGAAATTTGAAACTTATGAGAGATAATTATAGATTGCAGTAGCTTTTCGGAACTCATTGCTTATATATCATATAATTCAATCAACCATAGATAATTCTTCCGCCGTGCGGCCTTAAATGGATCGCGCGTAAATTACCATAGCAGTTCGGGGTGCACTATCCCTTCTTGCATCAGCGTTATGAAGCCTGAAGCGAAAAGCTTAGCGCAAAAGCTGACTTCCGTAAGCTGGTATTCTATTTGAAAAACGCGGCGCGCCTGTTCATCTCAGCTCGCGTCCGTGCTTTTTAACGCGCGGACGCTTGAAATGAGCTTACCGTATGTCCGTAGGGTTAAAGTAACTTCCGCCCGGCCTTTCCGCATCAAACAGGCCGAAACCCGCCGAGCGTTGCGCGCCCATACCGATTTTTTGAAGCAGCTTAATAAGCTCCATCGAGCCGGATATTCGCAGCCTGCCTACCGTCGCTGGAACGTACCTGTCATAATGCGTAACCATCGCCCTTTTCGCCTGCGATGTATCCAAAACATGAAGCGTTTGAATCCACGCGGGGTTTTTGCCAAGCGCATAAAGCTGCGTTTCGACGGATCGAATCAACTGGTGTTCAAACCCCAAATCGTCCACCGTATAGTATTTATCCCGGTTGGCTTCCCTGTCGTGCTCTCTCACCACAAGCGGCGAGAGCATTTTAATCCATGTATCGCCGCTTAAAACCACGTTTTCCTCCATCATGGTAATATTACTGACCATCATACCGATTCCAGAAATTTTCACTTCCCTGCCTCTAAGCATGTTGAGCGCATTGTAAAAGTCGCAAAAAACCTTCAAGTCATCCGTAGAAAATATCAGGCGCATAAACGGATCTTTAATTTGTATGCTGCCCAAAAACTTTGCTCCCGGTAAATAAAGGCCCCATGCGTATGGCTTCGGCCTCGGCCTGTCATAATACTGCGCGATCATATAAGGCCCGCCGTAAAGTTCCAGGCCATGCTTAAACAGGCTGAGGACCGTTCTTCGATTATCCAAAGGCAGCTCAGTCGTATTAAGTTGTATATGTACCGCCATCCTCAATTCATCTCACCCCTTTTAAATAGCCGCTTGTCATTTATAATAATATTTTTATATCAAATGAACAGCAATATCTTTAAATGTAATGTATGATAATATCCATGTCAACTAAATTAGTCTGTTATCCCGAATTTTAAGCGGGTTGTGCATCCGTTTAAAATGTTGGATAATAGATTTCATGATTATGGTACCACATGAAGGCGAGGTAGGATGAAATGGATAAGCGCGCCATGCTCCTTTTGCTTGAAAAGATTGAGAGCGGGCAGCTGACCGCTCAGCAGGCCCTGTTAAGCTTGCAGACCCAGCCGTTTGAAGATCTCGGATACGCCAAGGTTGATCATCACCGCGCGGTGCGGCAGGGAGCCGCTGAGGTTATTTACGGCGCGGGTAAAGAACCCGAGCAGGCGCTTGGCATCGCGAACGCGCTGCTAAACGGCGGCGCGCGCGCCGTGATGATCACGCGTATTTCAAACGATACGGTTAAGCTATTGGAGCCCAGGAAGGATTTCACCTATTATCCGAAGGCGCGTATGGGCGTTTTAGGCCACCCGCCCGCCGCGGTTTCAGGCTCTATAGTAATTGCGTCGGGAGGGACAAGCGATATCCCCGTTTGTGAGGAGGCGGCCGTTACCGCTCAGACGCTCGGAAGCCGAGTAACCCGCCTGTACGACGTCGGCGTCTCAGGGCTGCACAGGCTGCTTAAGCATATCGATACGCTTACCAGCGCGCGCGTTGTTATATGCGCCGCGGGAATGGAGGGCGCGCTGGCCAGCGTTATTGGCGGCCTCGTGTCCTGTCCGGTGATCGCCGTGCCTACAAGCGTGGGCTACGGCGCGTCCTTCGGGGGGTTGGCCGCGCTGCTGTCCATGCTCAATTCCTGCGCAAGCGGCGTTAGTGTTGTCAATATCGATAACGGCTTCGGCGCGGGGTATCTGGCAAGCATGATAAATCAAATGAAATCGGAATGAATCCATCAACGTTATAGGAGGAAAAAATAATGAAAACGCTTTATCTGCAATGTGGAATGGGCGCGGCCGGGGATATGTTCAGCGCAGCCCTTTTGGACTTATTGCCAGAGCCTGAGGCGTGGGCGGATCGCTTTAATAGTTTGGGCCTGCCCGGAGTAAGGATGGAGTATTCCGTGGATTTAAGGCACGGCGTAAGAGGATCGCATTTACGCGTGCTCGTCAACGGCGCACAGGAGCAGAGCCTGGATGATTTTAGCCGCGTACGCCCTGATGAAAGCGAGGGCCCACACTTAACCCATGAGCGTTCGCATAGCCATGAGCATGCGCACAGCCACGAGCATTCGCATAGCCACTGTCAAACACATGAACACGCCCATACGCACAGCGGCGTACCGCATACGCATGGCGGCCGCACGGTCGGCGACATTCGCACGCTTATCGATTCGCTTCCCGTTTCGGACAGGGTAAAAGCGGATGCGAACGCCGTTTACCGGCTGATCGCGAACGCGGAGGCGGAGGCGCATGGATGCGCGGTAGAACAGGTGCATTTTTGCGAGGTGGGCGACTTAGACGCAGTTGCCGATATTTTAGCGGCGTGTTTGCTGATGGAATCGCTCAGCCCTGAAAGCGTCGTTTGCTCGCCCATTCATGTGGGCTCGGGCTATGTGCGCTGCTCGCACGGTTCGCTACCCGTACCGGCGCCTGCGACGGCGAGCATATTAAGGGGTGTACCCATATACGGCGGTAACGTGCTTGGCGAGCTTTGCACGCCCACTGGAGCCGCCCTTCTTCGGCACTTCGTTCATTCCTTCGGCCCCATGCCCCCGATGACCGTCGCCGCAATAGGCTGCGGCACGGGGACCAAGCTGTACGATAATGCCAACTGCCTGCGGGCGTTTTTGGGGGAATCCGCCCTGTCTCCCGTTAACCAAATAACGGAAATAACCTGCAATCTGGACGATATGACTCCTGAAGCCGTTGGCTTTTGCCTTGAACAGCTGCTGGAGTTCGGCGTGCTGGACGCTTTTGTCACGCCCATACAAATGAAGCGGGGCCGGCCGGCTTTTATGCTCACCTGCCTGCTTCAACCCAAGGATACGGAACGGATTTCATTGTGGCTATTACAAAACACCTCTGCCACCGGCCTGAGGCGCCATTGCCGCGAAAGGGCCACGCTCACATCGCGTTTTGAAAATGTTCACACCGCGTACGGAATAATTCCGGTGAAAATCTCCGAAGGATACGGTATAATAAAGGCGAAGCCGGAATACCGTTTTGTATCAGAGGCGGCTGCGCGCGCGCATGCGCCGTTCAAAGCGGTTTACGACGCGGTAATGGAGCGTTACGCTCTGGATACGCGCAGCGCTGTCGCGCCCGGCGCTATTTAAAAAAATTCGGAGGCGTAAATCCTAATGAATATATTGTATTTTTTAACCTCAAAGGCGGACGTGGCCTATTTGTATAACGACTATACTTTAAGGCAAGCCCTTGAAAAAATGGAGGTGCACCGTTATAGCTCGATTCCCGTCATCGACCGGGAAGGCCGCTATGTAGGTACCATTACAGAGGGTGATCTGCTTTGGTACATAAAAAACGATCACAGCCTGAACATCCGCGCTGCGGAGCATCAGCTTATCAGCGATATACACCGCCATATGGATAACAAGCCTATACGGATCGATACCAATATGGAGGATCTTCTCACCACGTCCATGAACCAGAATTTCGTACCCGTAATCGACGACAGGGATATGTTCATCGGCATTGTAACCAGGCGGAGCATTATGCGTTATATTGTCGGAGTTGAGGACAGCCCGGGCATCGCCGCGGGCATTTAGCGTGCCGGCCGTTTATGTTTCGCTGTAATCTGAATGCGTTGTAACGCTCGCCCGCTCGGCTCTTTAAGTTCAGAGGCCGGCGGCTCCCAATATGAGCGAAAGCGTTCCGGCGCTGGGTTTCGCGTGCCTTGGCCTGTGATAAACGGGCAATAACTAATTCAACAAAAGAGGTAATAATACATGAACGGTATCACCAAATCGGGGAGCGAGCTAATCAGCGAGCTTTTAGCGAATGAGGCTTATAAAATCGTCATCAGCAACCCCTCCGTTCGGGCTGAATATCGAAAAATCACCTTGTCGTTGTATGATAAAGGATATTTATGCGAACAGCTCTCAAGCGATAAGGCCTATCACCAAACCATTGGCAGGGAACGAGCAGCCGAATTTATACTAGCAGCGCTTAAAGACTATTCTCAGCTTAACGCGTGGGATGATTCTTACGAATATGCGATAAGAATCACAAAGAAAAACAAGCTTCTCATACAAAAAAAAGCTTGCGCGCATGCCCCGGCTAGGATAGAAGGGCATAACCGGGAGAAAAGCTCTATACTTAAAGAGGGCAGCGTGGCGCCCCCGCTCGTGGATATGGGCGTTATTACGCCGCAGGGCCGCGTAGTACAGTCCATGTATGATAAGTTCCGCCAAATAAACCGGTTCCTGGAAATAATTGACGATCTTATTCGCGAACAGGCTATATCCGCCCTCAATATTGTAGATTTCGGGTGCGGAAAATCGTATTTAACGTTTATCGTATACTATTATCTTACACAAATCCGGAATATCTCCGTGAACATGACCGGGGTTGATCTTAAGCAGGATGTGATAGATTATTGCAACCGCCTTTCCGCTAAATACCAATATGAAGGCCTGCGGTTTGTATGCGGCGACATTGCGGACTTTGAGCGCGAATCACAACCGGTTGATATGGTCATATCCCTGCACGCATGCGACACGGCGACGGATTACGCGCTTTTTAACGCCATTCGATGGGGGGCTAAATTCATCCTTTCCGCGCCGTGCTGCCATCATGAGGCCGCTAAGCAGATATCGTTTACGGATATGCCCATATTCGGTGAATACGGCGTTATACACGAAAGGGCATCCGCTTTAATAACCGATGCGATCCGAGGCCAAATACTGCACGCCTGCGGATATAAAACGCAAATTATGGAGTTCGTCGATTTATGCCATACGCCTAAAAACCTCTTAATTCGGTCGCAAAAGGCCAATATCGCAGAGGCGGGCAGGAAAAAAGCCGCTATGGAGGTGGAAGAGTTCTGCCGCCGTTTCGGTTTGGAACCCAAGCTATATGTTCTTGCCAAAGGGTTTATTGCGCGTTAAACTCTAAAAACGCACGCTCGTCAAAGCCCAGCCTCCGACCTGCCGGGCCGGAAGCGGCCGCGCGTGCATATCGCGTCTATAATCACAATCAATAAGCCGTCTCTTCCGTTCCTGTGAATTTCATTGTTTCGGACGGCTTGATTTAAGTTTACGTAATTCATTTTTATACCGCGCCTGTTCTTGACAAACTGTTGCCGTACGCGTCTCATAACAAAGCGGGCTATGCGTTTTTTTGCGCAGATACTCGGCCGCGTCACTATTTTGCCAACACAACGATTGCTTAACTGAGCATTTTTAAAACGCCCCGCATAATCGGTTCCGGGCTCTGTGTTAAGATATATTCATCGTAACAATATTAATTCCCGAGAATGGGATGCAATGTTTAATCCATTGGAAAGCCCGCCGTTCACTCAGTTCCGCGATTTAGCGAACTATCCCGTTCAACAAATTACACGTGAATATTTGCGCCCGCATATACTGTAATGGACTGGAGGATGCAAATATGACGATAGAAAAAACCCCATGTGCCCATCAGGGGCCTGGCAAAGAAAATCCCGCCGATACCGGCGGATACGATATAATCCGTTCAACGGGAGATCCGTTGGAAGAAAGCTATTGGATATCTTCTGAGGAAACGGCGGTTTATGACGCGGGCCTGAATAATGGCGCGGGCGGCACGGCCTATTTTCAGGATCTGCTCCGCATATCAAAGGGCGCCACAGGCGGCTGCGACGCTCAAGTAACGCTTGACATTGAGGCAAATCCGCTCTCGTTCACCTATTTTCCGCCCCATTCGCTGGACGTGGTATTCGTCCTGGACGTAACGTCCAGCATGATGTCAGGCGGCAGCCGTAAAATGGCGCTTGCCAAGCGAGCGTTAATCCGAACCATCAACATGCTCTGGGAGCAGAACAGGGATACGGTCGTCACCGTCTTGCCGTTCGCTCGCGACGCTTATGTCGCGCTGCCCGCCGGAGGATTAAGCTATGATTACTTGGGAACGCTTTTCACCTGGCGGCGCTCGACGACAAGCGGTAACCTTATCGGGCAGATTCTAGGCTATCGAAACGGCTCGTACGTTTCCGCAACCGATATTCCCGCCTATATGGACGCTTCCGCTCCAATAGCCGCAAGCACGGAATTAAGCCTGTACAACTATTACAATTATTACAAAATCCGTTATTCAGACATCTACAATGATGACGGCACCGCTAAACCCGATATGGCCCTGAAAGGGTATCTGGATACGATTTACGCGGCGGATCCTGCTGCCTATACGGGCAACTTTATCGAAGCCGTGGCTGCCGGAACGCCGCTGAGCAGCGCGCAGCTCCCTTACAGCATGAATGACGGCGGCTATGAAAACAACACCATTTTAGATAACATGATCTGGGCTGTCCCCTACGGCGAGGATACCAATACGGAGGCAGGCCTCAAAGCAGCTTATACCCTGTTGAAAACGCCGGGCTTTACCCAGTCGGACGATATATTGCGCCGCGCGGTTATTTTGTTAACCGACGGCCAGGCCAACCGATCCATAAACCCGGAATACGCCGGCGTTTATGCTGCCCCGGCAAGCGTGGACAGCGATTTTGCGCCGAACGCTCCTGGCGAGCCGTGGAAATACTTTCTGTATTTACAGCAAACCCTGCCGGCGCTGATTACCGAAATTTCCGACCGCTCCGCCACGTCTCAAGAGCTTGTTCTGGCGCTGGAGCGCGCATATGAAACTGCTGGTAAAATAAAGGATCCGGAGGACGGCAACGCCTCGGTTTTCGTGCTCGGCATAGAAATCGGAGCGCAGGAGCCGGGTCCTTATACTAAGGACGACGTTTTGAATATCATGCGCACCATCGCTTCAACAGGATCCTATCTGCACCAGGCCGCGGAAAAGAGCTCAGAAAACCCCATCATTGAGGAACTAGAGCGGCTGGCCCGATATTTACTGGTTTTAACGGGAAGCCTGCGCGTTTCAATTACTGACGCCATCAATACGGCGCTGTTTGAATATGTACCCGGTTCAATCCGCATCACTGGGGAGCAGGACGGTATCCGGCTCAAATCGCTTAGCGCCCCGGATATAACGGATCCCGACGACCCAGATTATACCGTTTATCATAAGCCCGCGCTGCTTCCGGACGTCAGCGACGACAATGTTGAAAACGGGTCGGTTTCGGTATATCTTGGCGAAGCGCCCTTCCCCATCGCGTCGCCTGACAGCCGGACCAATATAAGAATTCAGTTCAGGATTACGGGAAAAGGGGCGGCTCACGGCGAGCATCTGCATACAAACATCGATATGAGATCTTTCACTGCGTTTTTAGAGCCTAATCACCTTAACGCCGCAACGCCTGAGCTGACATATAATAATCCGCCGCGCGAGCTGTTTTTCCAAACGCCTGTCGTTGCGTGCGACACTGGCTTTACGATAGAAAAATATATTGGCGTGGATCCGGACGGCGTCGATTATAAAACGCAAACCGTTCAGGGCTGTAAAGATGTCTATTATCGCGTTATCGTGCGGAACTATACCGATGAGGCCGCCTATTTCCCTCTGCTTTACGATGTGCAGGGCGTGCGGAGCATCAGCGAGGCGCTGGTCAGCTCAAACCGTATGATACTGGCGGTGGATTTTACCGTACCTGCCGGCGGGTATCGCGAATTCATCTATATACACAAAGCGGCCTGCGCGGATGGTACGGTTGAAAACTATGCGGTGCTCGAGACAGGCGACGGGTATATATATGATAACGCTTCCGCCGAGGTTATCAACGCCCCGGTTTCCTATACGGTAGAATACCTCAACTACTGTACGGGCCAAAAAATTGCTCCGGATAAAGAAGTTACCGATGCGTATGCGTGCGATCAGGTAAACGCGCGCGACCATGCCGAATGTATCCCTTGCTGGCTGTTTGCCTGTGCAAAGCCGTGGCGGCTCGACCTTTGCGAAGGCGAAAGGGTGCTCAGGCTATACTACGCGCCCTGCGGCTCAAGGCATCATACCTGTCGATGCCGGTGCCATAGCTAGCCCGATTATGTAACAGGCGGGCGTTAAGCCCGCCTCAGTGTGTCGAAAAAGTGGCTGCGCCACGTTTTTCGAGTTAACACGGATCGCTTTTGCATTGGCGCGTCAGCGCCCCGTGCAAAGAAACCCTTGCTGCGTAAGGCATTCCGAATCTGACGCTCATGTCGTCAGGTTTGGTTGAAAGCCTATGGGGGTTGCCGCTCCGACCCTACCCCGGGTTTTTTGACCGCCTCAGGCGGGCGTATAATCTCCGTTTAAACAACTTATTGCGCTTTGATGTTTGTTCATCATCCCCGCAAACCTATAACGAATTAAACATATTATGAGCTTATGTGTGCACCGTCTGTTAAACAGACGACTCGCACGGTGACTTATATTCTTTAAAATATTTATGCAATAATATGGAAAATTGCATGACCTTGATTTTATCGTAATGTACAGCAGTCGTTTTTTCCCATTTTACCCGGTCAAATCTTTGATTAACCTTTGAATGAAAGGAATGTTGCGTCGCTTCTAAATAGTAAGATACGCCATTTGTTTCGCACCTTTCCAATTGTTAAGTTCGTAGTTTACTATACTTCCTTTACGCACTTTATATTGTAATAACCCCTTATTATATTCCTGCCGCGATTCAATCTGTTATCATTCAAATAGCTGGAAAACGCATGCTAAAAAACCGGCGCGGTCTTCACCGCGCCGCATTTGTATATGTTCGTTTTCAAACCTTACTCGTCGTCTTCCTCGTCCTTCTTCGCCTGCTCGATAATCTTTTGCGCGATATTTCCCGGCACGTCCTCATATCGTACAAATTCCATTTTAAACGAGCCTCTGGCCTGCGTCATCGAGCGAAGATCCGTGGCATATTTAAACATTTCGCAAAGCGGCACCTCGGCCACAACCTCCGTTCCGTCGGTAACCGGGTTCATTCCTAGCACGCGGCCGCGGCGGCGGTTGATGTCGCCGATTACATCCCCCATGTACTCGCTCGGAACAAGGATATCATACCGGTAAATCGGCTCAATCAACGTGGGGCTGGCCTTTACGCAGGCGGCCTTGTATGCAAGCCTGGCTGCGGATTTAAAAGCGACTTCCTTTGAATCTACCGGGTGGTACTTGCCGTCATAGAGCGTAGCCTTTACGCCGGTCATCGGGTAACCGGCCAGCACGCCCTTTTTCAAAGCTTCGCGCGTACCCTTCTCAACCGCGGGTACATATTCCTTGGGAACCACGCCTCCGACAATGGCGTTAACGAATTCAAACTCCTCAGAACTGGGTTCAAAGCGCATTTGCACGACGCCGAACTGTCCGGAGCCGCCCGTTTGTTTTTTATGCTTGCCTTCGGCCTCGGCGGTTGAGCGGATAGTTTCACGGTAAGGCACCTTGGGGTCGGAGAGCGAAGCTTCAACATTGAATTTATTCTTCAATTTCGCGCATATAACGTCGATATGCATCTCGCCTAACCCGCCGATGAGCACGTCGCCGGTTTCAACGTTTTTCTCAATCGTCATGGTAGGATCTTCCTCGCGCAGCCTGTTGAGCCCTGCGAAGACCTTATCCTCTTCGCCCTGCTTCTTCGCTGATACCGCCAGGCTGATACAGGCATGCGGAAATACCAACGGTTCAAAACGCACCGGGGCGGAAGAATCGCACAGCGTATCCCCCGTATTCGTAAACTGAAGCTTTGCCATCGCGCCAATATCCCCCGCGATGAGCTTATCCGTATTGACGAGTTTTTTGCCGCGCATACAATAAACCGCGCCGGATTTTTCGTTCTTTTCCGCATTGGGGTTATATGCCGAGATATCGGCGCTCAACGCGCCGGAATACACTTTAAGCAATGAAATTTTGCCAACAAACGGGTCGGCTACCGTTTTAACCACCTGAGCTGCCAGCTTGCCGTCCAGCTTGATCTCCACGGGCTTTTCCGTTTTCGCGTCGACGGCCGAAGGCGCTTTTACCTGATCTGCGGACGGCATGTAAACCGCCAGATTATCAAGCAAGGTGTTTACGCCGATGTTGGGTTGGGCGGCGCAGCAGCATACCGGGGTTATAACGCCGTCGAGCACGCCCTTTGAAAGGCCGGCGCTGACCTCCTCGCGGGAAAGCTCGCCGTCTTCAAAGTATTTTTCCATCAGCTCCTCGTCGCTTTCCGCCGCGGCTTCCATGAGAGCTTCATAATAGCGTTCCGACGCATCCTTAAGGCTTGACGGGATATCGGCCGTGGTTTCTCCCTTTTTATCAAACATTTTCGCCGTCATATTGATTACGTCCACATACCCCTTAAACAAGCCGCCCTCTATAATCGGCAGCTGTACCGGGACGGCGGAAGGGCCGAACTTTTCATTGATGGCCTCCATTACCTTATTAAAATTGGCGTTCTCGCGATCCATCTGATTAATGACCATCATACGGGGTTTGTTCGCCTTCACGCACATAGCCATAGCTTTTTCCGCCCCGACCACGGGGCCCGATACCGCGCCGACAACGATAAGCGCGGAATCCGCAAGCGCCATGGCGGACACCACCTCGCCATAAAAATCAAAGAATCCCGGAGCATCGATGATGTTTAGCTTAATACCGTTCCATTCAAGCGGAGCTACCGCCATGCCGATGGAAATGGTGCGTTTACTCTCCTCCGGATCATAATCCGTAACCGTGGTCCCGTCTTCCACGCGGCCCATGCGCTCAATTAGCCCGGCGTTAAACAACATAGCCTCCGTAAGCGTGGTCTTGCCCTCGCCTCCATGGCCAAATACGCCGATGTTCTTGATATTTTTCGCGGTATAATCTTTCATGAACTCTATGCCCCCCTAAATGGTAATAAAGGTAAATGTAAAACGGCGCATGAAGCACCATTAAATATTTTATCAGTCCGTCAACGCATTGTAAACCATTTTTGCGCGCCTTTACCCGATTTTATTTTCAGGCGCAGCTTATAGAATCCACACATAAACGCGCCGGACGCAACGATTTATCCGGCGCGTATTCCCGCCTCATATTTAAGAGCAGGGCGCCATTGACGACGTAGCCCTCATTCCATCATATCTTCAAACCGCGTTGCGCGTATAGAGCGGTCAATATCGGCATAAAGCTTATGTTTCTTTTAGGTCCGCGCTTCCCTGTTACCGGCGCGAGCGCCTTCTCTTAATCGCCCGCGCCGTCAGCCGCATTCTATCCGCATTTGGAATAGCCGCAGGCGCGGCAGATAACGCAGCCGCCCTCATGTTCCATTTCGTTGCCGCATTCCGGGCATGGAAGGCCGGCGGAAGCCGGATGAGCGCAGTCCGCGCCGTTATCCGGGGAAGGCGCAGGTATAATGGGTTCGTCGGCGCATTGCGCATTGCGGCATTGAGACTCGCGCATTTTCATAACCTTTTCCAGCACGCGTCCGATAGCGTCCGGGCAGGAAAGGACTTTTATATTTTTATTGTTCGCCCTCTGGCGCAAAGTGGAATGGCAGCGAATGCCTTTAAGCTGTTCAATCAGCGCGTTAACGTCCATCCCGGACCTCAGGGCGGTCGATATCAGCCTGCTGGTCGCCTCGCTCTGGCTTGGGCACCCGCCCGCCCTTCCCAAATTGGTGAATACCTCGCAGATGCCCTCATCGTCATAATTGACCGTGATATACAGGTTTCCGCAGCCGATAACCACCTTCTCGGTGACTCCTCTCGTCATTTCCGGGCGCGGACGCGGTGTTACAGCTTCCTGTTTTAGTGCTTTTTCCTCTTTCTTGTCCCCAACATATAATACCTGCTCGGATCTGCTACCGTCGCGGTATATGGTAACGCCCTTACAATCCAGCCTGAACGCGGATATAAACACCTCTGCGACATCGTCGCGCGACGCGCTGTTGGGGAAATTGACGGTTTTGGATACCGCGTTATCCGTATGCTTTTGAAACGCCGCCTGCATGCGTATGTGATAACTCGGCTCGATATCGTGCGCCGTCACAAATATACGGCGTATGCGCTCCGGGATTTCATCGATATGCTTAAGCGTCCCCTCCCGCGCTATACGGCGCATGAGCTCATCTGAATAAAAGCCCTCCTGCCGCGCGACGCGCTCAAAATACGGATCCACCTGCGCAAGCTCGTCGTTATCCATTACGTTGCGCACGAAGCTCAGGGCGAAAAGCGGCTCAATTCCGCTTGACGCTCCGCAAATGATGGAAATCGTACCCGTGGGCGCTATCGTGGTACAGGTCGCGTTCCTGTACGCCTTTGCCCGTCCTTTAAGCAAGCTTTGCTCAAACAGCTCAAACGACCCCCGCCTTTCGGCAAGGGCGATGGACGCTCGGTGCGCCCTTGCGTTAATAAAGCCCATAACCTTCTCGGCGGCCGCGATACCTTCTTCTGAGTTGTAAGCCACGCCAAGGCGGTAAAGCATATCCGCGAACCCCATCACACCCAAACCAACCTTGCGCGTCGCCAAGGTCATTTCCTTAATCTGAGGCAGAGGGTATTGGTTGATCTCAATAACGTTATCAAGAAAATGCATCGCCTCGTCAACGGTTCTGCCTATTAAATCATAATCGACGGTAAAGACTCCGCCCTCCTCCCTCAGCATGCGCGAAAGGTTGATGGAACCGAGGTTACAGCTTTCATACGGCAGAAGGGGTTGTTCGCCGCAGGGATTGGTCGACTCGATATCGCCTACGCACGGCACGACGTTATCCCGATTAAGCCTGTCTAAAAAAACGATTCCCGGCTCGCCGTTTTTCCAGGCCATATCTACGATTAGCTCAAAAACCTCACGGGCGTTGAGCGTACCTGTAACGGACCCGTCGCGCGGGTCGTGAAGCTCAAATTCGCCCCCGCTTTGAACTGCTTGCATAAACTTCTCAGTTAGCCCAACGCTGATATTGAAATTATTGATCTCGCTGTTATCGCTCTTGCAGCGGATGAAATTAAGTATGTCGGGATGATCTACCCGCAAAATGCCCATATTAGCGCCTCGCCGGGTCCCGCCCTGTTTAACCGCTTCTGTCGCCGCGTTAAACACGCGCATAAAGCTGACGGGGCCTGAAGCCACGCCGCCGGTAGAACGCACGGTAGCCCCCGCCGGCCTCAGCCGCGAAAACGAAAAGCCCGTGCCTCCCCCGCTCTGGTGGATTAACGCAGCGTTTTTTACGGCCTCAAAAATATCCGTCATGGAATCGGATACGGGTAAAACAAAGCATGCGGAAAGCTGGCCAAGCGCTTTGCCCGCATTCATCAGCGTAGGCGAGTTCGGCATAAATCGGAGCTGCGCCATCATATTATAAAAGCCTTCGGCCGTTTTATTTACATCCGTGTCCGAGTCGAACGCCTTATCCGCCGAGGCTACGGCCTTAGCCACGCGGCGGAACATGCCCTCAGGTGTTTCCGTAAGCTTTCCGTCCGCGTCGCGCGTTAGATAACGCCGTTCTAAAACCGTAAGCGCATTTTTGCTCAGTTCAATCATTTTCATCCTGCCCTTCTATATCTAGTATAAAACCAAAGTAACCTTAGCATATGTTGTGTCCGCATGCAATCCCTTTTTCATTAAATGTACGCAATGCGCAATATTAGATATTTTTTGCATTTTAGCCAAAGCTATTGTGTTACACTGTGGTTTTGTCGGTTTATGAATCATTATAAATACAAGGCGTCAACACGTCTTGCTTAATCTAGAAATCAAAAGATATATACAGATTGATCAAAAAGACACAGTCCAACTAAGAGCCTGTGTCTCAATAAACGGTCGTTTCAAAAAGCTAAGTTTGCGTCGGCTTTTAAGGCTTGAGCCGTCAAGCCCGCTTTGAGCCGCGCCGGTTTCTCAGCCGATCGATAAACCTTTCTCCCAAAAATACGTTGGATATAAAGGCAAGCGAGCATAGGCAAATAAAAAACAGGAAGAAAAACGTTACGAACAGAATCCTTGCAACGTAATTTATCGCATTAAGCTGAGGCGTTACAGCTAAAAATACCAACAGAGCGGAGAACGACAAAATAAGCGCGCCGCAGAAGGCCGTTTCATAAACATTGTCATACCTACGGCCAATCAACAGCAGAGCGTTTACCGCTACCAGCGCGATAATAGGAATATACATATACTTCGGATACGCGTGGATAACGAGCGGTGCAGCCGCGCAGATAAAGTAATAGATATAATTTATCAGCGATAAATCAAGCTTTCTCTCATCAGCGTTTTTTCTTCCGCAAACCGGGCATTGAGGCCTCAGGGTCATTTCCGCAACCTCAGTGAGATTCGTTTGATAATCGAACACCTCATACTTGCCGGCGTATGCGGGCTCGTTTCTTCCAAGCAAAATGTTAACGCCCTCGGTAGCGACTTTTGACGCGGTGAATTCCGCTATCAGCGGGAGCGTCGCGCCCGCCGATCCGGCCACTCGTTCTATATTGCGAACATTTTGATCCTGCATGCAGTCAAAGCATGGTGTTTCATTCGGAATATACGTTATGCCTACTATTCCCCGGTTATTGCCAAAAGCGCCTGTAACGTAAGGAACCTTGTGCTTAACGCAGGCCTCGTTTATCCAATGACGCACCGCAAGCGGCGTATCGATAGCCGCCACGACCAGGTCGTACGGTTTCGCGCCGATAATCTCGTCCAACTGTTCGCCGCTTTTTACGCGAACGTCCAGCAGTTCAAGCTCCACGTCGCTGTTTATGCGATTGATATGATCAGCCAACGCCTCGATTTTGTTCCTGCCAACGTCCCCTTCTTCATAAAGCAGCTGGCGGTTTAAATTGCTCAGCTCCACGACGTCAAAATCAAGCAGCGTCATCTTTCCCACGCCAAGCGCGGCGTACATCCATACAATATGCGTCGCGACGCCACCCGCGCCCAGCACCAGCACGTTCTTCCCGGCGAGCGTTTTAAGGGCGCCGTCGTTACCCTCAAGGGAGAAAAAACAATCCATACGCGAATACCTGTCGGACATATCGATCTCCCTGTCGATAAACGCGTTGCGCCTGAACAGGTCAAACGCCTCGTCAACCGTAAAATATTCCAGGATCTTTTCCAGGCTGTATTCCTTTGCTGTTGAAAAATTCTTTATAAACTCACCATGTTCCTCTTCGTTTAAGAGTATCGGAGGAAACGGCCCGATCCGAATTTCGTACCGGCCCTCATTCCGTATCAGCAAGGTTGATGGATTCAGATAAAAACAGCCGCTCATGAATTTCTACTCCTCGTTCTGCGTATAACCCTTCTCACCGTAAAGAACGCAATTAATCCGGTTACGGCTATGGGGAAAACGATCTCGATAACGGGGTTAGCCTGAGGCACGAACATCGGTAATAAGGTGCTCACAAACCAACCACCCATTACAAAAGGAAATATCCGGTTGATGCTACCGAGTATGACATAGATAAACTTTTTTCTCGCCGGAACCTGAAGGTTCCGCTCGTTTAGCGGATTGGATAGGAACGCGAATGCGTCCTCTTCAAGCCTTCTGTCGCCGAGCATGTCGCAGATTATAGAATATCCGTCAAACCGCATAACAAACAGCAGGTTGAAAATAACGAGCATCAGATCCGCAAGGAATAGCATCAAGCAGAAATCCTTCCACCACGGGCTGATGTTTAAGTATAAAATCATAAATAACGTAACGGCCAGTATCACAAGCTGCGCCATAATACCGGCCAGCCAGACAAAAATGCGTTTGGTCTTCATCGTGATACGGTTTATCCCAGAAACATCCGTATAGAACGCGGGCGTGAAGAAGTTTAACAGCACGCCCATTCGCACGCTGGGCAGGCCGTAACTCGTCAGCACGACGGCATGGCCGAACTCATGAAAAAACCCAATAATCAGCGAATGTATCAGAAAGAGCAGGATATTTATCGGCCTTGTTACGAACGCATCCATTGTGAAGTCTATAAGGTATTGCGCGTTGGAAATTATAGCCCAAATACAGAACACGATGGACAGCAGCGAAGCGAAATAAAGAAAATTGCGTAATATTACGGCCGGCTTGCCTCCCGGCTTTAATATGCGAGATGGATTAAACAGCGACAGCCGCATTTGAAGGATATTGAAAGGCCGCCTTTCCGGCTCGCCGAGAATACCAAGGGATAAAGAGGCGAGCAGAAACTTGCACATAGCGTTCTCATCAGGAAGCCCGCCCAACTGCGCCAGCTCCTTAATCGTACGTTTTCCATCGCACAACTGAAGCAGCCCGTATTCAAATTCCCCTACAAAATGGCAGCGCCCATCGGCAAGGTTTGCCAGCTGAACGCCACCCTCGGGCAGCTTGGTAGCTAAAATATTCTTTTCATCGAAGAAAGGGGTCTCCAGCAGTTTAACAATATGGTCAGGTGCGCCCATTTAACACCTCCTGTTTAAAGGTAAAGGGAAAATGACGTAAGCAATTCAAGTGTTATTCGCCGCCAGCGGCTGCGTCGGCTGCGACGGCAGCGACTACCATAACGGCCTGAGCTACGATCTCTTCCTCAACTTCCATTGTGAAACCCAGCATTTTCTCTTTCATTATTTTCACCTCCTTATAATCTGTTAAGCATTATTCGGGGAGTATACGATTTCCCATGGCGGCGGATTTTTATCCTACCCCGTAAATCGTACAGAAAGAATGACTCGTTTTTCGGTTAAGCTTATTCTCCGCCCGCAGCGGCGTCAGCCGCGACAGCCGCGACTACCATAACGGCCTGAGCTACGATTTCTTCCTCAACTTCCATTGTGAAACCCAGCATTTTCTCTTTCATTGTTTTCACCTCCTTATAATCTGTTAAGCATTATTCGGGGAGTAATACGATTACATTCCAAGGTTTTACATCATTTTCCCTAAAACCGTAAAATCATTTTACCATATATTGCCACAATATGTAAAGAGCATGTCTTAGTATGATTTTGTAGAAATATTAATTATTATACACTTTTTTGGCGCCTTAAATAAATTGATACATGCTTTAACAACCTTGTTTAATCATACGGTTAATTAAAATTACACAACTGATTTTATCCCACAAATAGTAGTTTATATATATGTATAACAAATGTGCCGGTTTATGTTTTTTTGAACTGAGCGGCACCGTGCGGCGTATGCTTTACGATCAATTGCTTAATATTTTATACACTAGCTTATATTTTACACTAAATATATATTAGATTGTATTCATATTCCTATATATACATAGTCTTAATCAGTAGCTAAATATGAATAGCCTAACCCGATAGTTAACCGGATTACGCGTTACGAGATTTATTGAGGCTGACGGTTGTACGGATACCGCAAGCAGACTCTTATTTCGTAATGCGATAAAATTTATAATTGACATATTATGGTTAATATAAGTATACTGTATCTAGAGTACTCTGTATAACCTTGGTTTCTTTCATGAGCGGATGAGTTGTGAGCAGATGAAAAGCGGGAGGTGCAAGCTAGATATAGAAGATATGATTGATGGTTTATAGTATTGTAAGTTTTTATTTTGTATGAGGTTTTACTTTAATAATCCTCATAAATAAAAACTGTTGCATTCAGACTAAAGAATAATTTAAAAGGAGGATAATAATATGAAAAAGAGGACGAGAATCGTTATATTGGCCGTATGCGCTTTGATGCTGTATTTAACCGCGGCAAACGCGTTAGCAATAACCTTAAATTCAAGAGCTTCTGTTGAATATGGAAGCAACACGAAGGTTGCCGGGGTAAACCAAACCCTGAACAAGAATTACCTTTATGGTGAAGTAGCAAGTACGTATGGTACTGGAACCTCTGACAAAAGATTGATTGGCAGGATGTGTACCCGGGGCGAAATATGGATTCATACTAGGGATGAAATTGGAGCTTCGCCTTACCAAATCCTTGACACACTATATTGGGATAATGATGGTGAAGAAACCGGCACATTTTTTGCTGAGGCCTTTGCACCTAATAGAAACCACACCGGCTACTGCCTGGTTAAACAAGACGGGCACTAAATTTGGGTTCACCCCCAATTTGCATTTGACCGATAGCGGCGGCGTGTCCGCCGCTATACTGCGAATAAAACGCGAGGTAAAATATGAGAAGTTTTTTTCTTATCGTCCGTACGCAAATCCAGGCGTTTACCAGAAGAACGGTTTGGATGCTCCTCCTCGCCTTCGGCGTATTGTTCGCCTTAGGCTGCTATTATTACGTTTACCCCACGGCCTCCTATCGCGCCGTGGGGCAAACCGCTTACGCGCAGGTCGTGCTCACACTGGTTTTCATGATGTTTGGGATTGAAATGCGGCGGGAACAGCGCAGGGAGAGGTTGGATGATATCTTTGCCGCTTACGCAAAACAAGCCCGGTTGATCCCCTGGGCGCAGATAACGGCTGTCGGCCTCTTATCCCTGCTGACGACGCTTGTGGTTATGGCGGGTTGCTATATCCAGATGGCCGCCGACGATGCCCCGGCGTTGTGGATCCAGCTATCCTTATCCTATGTCGCGCTGCTTTATTTTTTTCCGTGCTTTATATTGGGCGTTTGGGGCCTTTTGATCAGCCACTGGAACGCTGGCAAAAGCGTATACCTGCCCGCAATACTCGTCTGGCTCCCAACGTCCACGCTCTGGCTCTATTTCGCGGATTTTACCCGTGTGATGGGGCTTGGCGGCGGTGGATTTTTAATAAACGCATTCAACATGGGCATTAACGACTTTCATATGTTTGATAATTTATCCACCGGCGCCCCGGTTGAGCTGCCAAGGTGGACAGCCCGCATCGGGATTCTCGCGCTGCTGGCCGCCCTCTATGTATGTTTTAGCGGCAAGGGCTTTGCCTCCACGCGCATAAAAAAGCGGAACGCCTGGATAAAAATAGGGACGGTTTTCACATGCGGCGCTTTAATGATAGCGTTGTTTTACGCCCGTTACGGATTTTTCTTTACCTGGTGCGCAAATCCTTCATACGCAAAGAGCTTTGCATATAAGAAACACGATGAGTATATTCCGGGAATGCCGGTAAGCCTCGCGGATTTCCCCACGCAAAAGAACATCACGCCAGTTAAAACGGATATCGACCTGTCATGCACAACACAGGGGATAAACGCCAAGGTTGATATGAAAGCGATATTGAGCGACGACGCAAGCGGCCAGTCGTTCGTGCTGTATAGCGATTTGAAAGTCGACGAAATCCTCCTCGACGGCGCGGCCGCCGAATTTGACCGCAGCCACGATGGAATCATGGTCTATTTCCCAGAAGAGAAAAAAAGCGGGGAAACGGTTAATTTTACGTTCAAATACCACGGCTACAGCTTGCCCAGCTTCCCGGCAAACGAAACGACGGTGCAGTTAAACCGCTCGTTCCCGTGGATACCCTGGCCGGGAATCAAAACCGTGTCCAACTACAGCAACAATTTATTTGAAGAAGCAGAAACGTTCTTTATCCAGGATTGGCAGCGGGGGGACGAGGTGGCGTATTCGCTTAAATACAAAGGCCCCGGCCATCTGTACACGAATTTAGCGAAGCAGGGTGATAATACTTACTACGGGATTTCCGACGACGGGGTTTCTCTCTATTCAGGTATGCTTCACAGCGCCCACCGCGGCGTGGACGTTTATGTGCCGGCTAGCCTGTATGATTTAAACGGGCTGCCAGCGGACGCTGTGCTGGATGCTTATGACAGGCTGCTTGATCTCTGCGAACGGATGGACGCCGTTAAAAAGCCGGAGAAGCCGCGTACAATCGCCGTCATTCAGATGCGTTGTTCTGTAATTGTAGGCCCTCAGGAGCTGTACTCATGGGGCGACGAGTGGGAGATACGGATGCGCAATGAATCATCAACCACAACCGCGTCTAGAAACCGGGCGGACTCGCTTGAGGCATATCAGTCGTCCATCGATGTTAACGAAAATATGGCGATCCCCTATTTACTTAACTCCTGCACAGGGTTCCCCATTGAGCTGCCCAAAGTATCAATATCAAGCTTTGCAGGCTGGCTAAGAGTTTATATACGCGCGAACGGCGGCGGCGATATTGAATATGATGCTGAAACACTCAGAACGCGTTTTTATTCAGGAGGCGACATGGAGATCATTAATGGGGAGAGAATCCCCCAGCCCCCGCTTACGGAGGACGAAGAACGGTGGATGGACGAGATAGTTAGCCGGATGCAAGCAGGGGAAAACTTCGACGAACCGTTCAAGGCTTTGTATCAACGGTTATTGTCGGGTGAGGTCGTCTTGCCGATGGATATCCTATCCGAGCTTTATCATTATCAAGGAGAGGAATAAATGGATATTGTAATCAACTCTTTATCTAAATCCTTCAAAAAGGTTCAGGCGCTTGACGACGTAAACCTCGCCATAGCGCCAGGTATCCATGGTTTGCTCGGCCCCAACGGCGCGGGTAAAACCACCCTGATGCGCATTTTGGCGACGATTTTGGACGCGGACAAGGGCGAAATCGCCTGGGGAGATTATAACTGGAAGCAGCCAAGGGCGGTTAAGGAGAAAATCGGCTATCTTCCGCAGCATTTCGGCATGTACAAGTATCTAAAGGTTGACGAAGCGCTGTTAAACGTAGCGCTGCTCAAAAACATACCGAGACAGCGGGAAAAGGAACAGGTTGCGTTGGCGATGGAGCGGGCGCATCTAACTCAATACGCAAAACGCAAGGTCGGCCACCTTTCGGGCGGGATGCTCCGGCGCTTGGGCGTTGCGCAGGCTATTCTCGGGGAACCCAGCCTGCTGATTATGGATGAACCGTCCGTCGGGTTGGATCCCGCGGAACGTATCAACCTTCGCAAGCTTATCCGGGACTATAATAACGGTCAGCGGATTATCCTCATCTCCAGCCACATCGTAAACGATGTGGAGAGCTTGTGCGATAAGGTGTCCATCATGAACCGCGGCAGAGCGCTCGTTACCGGCAGCACGCCGGAAATCCAGGCCATGGCGGGCTGCAACATCATAGAGGAAACAATGAACGAAGCTATGTTTAGAGAGCTGGAAAAAAGCCATACGGTGATTAATTTCACCCCCGTTGATTCCGGCTACCGCGTGCGGTATTTGGCGGATGGGCAAACGGAGGCGAACGCGACGAGCCCGAACCTGGAAGACAGCTATACCTATATCATACAGAAGGATCAGGAAACATGAGGCGATTTTTCAGAGAGCTGCGCTTTGACCTGAAGGAGCCTGGAATCAACATACGTATGATACCGTTGGCTGCGGGTTTATTCCTTATAATGACCTATATTGTTCAAAGCAATTTGGAGCAGAACAATTTGATTACGCTTTCGCTGCTTGAAACGCTCATCCCGTTTTTAGGCGGGTATGGGGCGATGATGCTGATGCAGGGGCTGCTCGATACGGAAGGCGGGGAGCTGAATTTCACATACCCCCGCTCTTATCTGTACTGGGGCCTGATACGCCAGCTGCGTTTCTTTATCCTGTTCGCGGTTTTAATTGCCGTTGTATGCGGTGCGGTTTCCGTGATGATGGATATTGCGTTCGGCCAGCTGTTTGTACTGACCTTGGCTCAAAGCTTCGCTGTGATGGCGGTGTCGTTCCTTGGCGTTACCTCCGGTAAAAAAGTGAGTATCGGCTTAATTGTTTTAATTGGGTTTATCGGGATTCAAATCACCCTAGGCCGTGAATATGCTTTGTTCAACTGGATTTTCGTAATGAGCGGAGCAATGCCTTATCCCGAACAGCTTACCAGCATTACTTTAAATGCGTTGGGCATCGGCGTTTTTGGCTGGGGGGTCGGGCAGGTTCTGATCCGCCCATGATACCCATGGTGATAAGAGGATAAATTAAGGGCGGTTTGCCGGCCTAAAACTTTTAATAGGGCGAACCGCTTTTTTGTTAGTTCCCTTAAAAGCGTTATATCTGATAATGGGAGACTTTAAATTAAATTCACTAACTTAGTTCTATAGCGCATTACAGGAAGCCTCCTTGAATTTCATCAGGCAATTTGACTGATTATAACAACAGGCTTTTTATCCGTCCTTGAGAAGGACGCGCAATCCGGTTTGTACTTTATGACGCTATCCTAATTTTAACTGCTTTGTATCATTTGCTTTTCAATATAACAGACGCCGGCATGGTCTTTTAACCGGCCTAACCGGTAGCTGTTATCAGGAATATGTTAAACAGATTATGGCATTCGCGTGCAATCCGCGTTATTTCGGCGCGTTATTGAGCTTTTATAAGGATTTAGATATCACCAAAAATATACTCGACCCATCGACCTGTGTTACCTCATATTCATAGCCGGACTTTCTCCCAACCGCGTCCATCTCTTCATGAGAGAACGTCGCTGATCGAAAACCATCTTTACAAACAATAACCCCATCCTTCGTTTTGTCCATGTCTATTTCGCCCAGCAGGCCTTTTTCCGCCTGTTCCTTAAACCACGCTACGCGATGTTCCCAAAACTCGGGGCTGTAACCGCTGATAAACGCTTTCCCGCCTTTTGCGATTAAGCCCATCATCCTATTCATGTATTCAACCGGCTCTATCTTCATTGAGGATAATCCGTTCTGCAAACATAGTATAATATCAAAACGCTCCTGAAAACTCAGTTGATGCGCGTTCATAACTATTAAACGTGCGTTTGGCACGCCGTTCAAATACGCTTTGCCAAACTCAACGTTATCATTTGAAATATCAATGCCGACTATCGACTCACAGTATGGCGCCAGCTCCTTTATTATTCGCCCGTATCCCGCCCCGAGTTCTAAAATACGCTCAGTGCCCTTCAAATGGTTTTTAACGAAAGTTATCTCCGCCTCCAAATACTGCTTTACTCTTGGATATCCTGTTTGATAAACCTGAAAGAGCTTTTGCGCGTTTAGATTTTGCGCGTAATAATTCCCTTTCATTATAAAATACCCCTTTCATTGCTCGGAACCAAACGTTATGGAAAGCTCCGAGCGAAATACCCTGCAAGAAACTCAAGTTACTTTTTATGTAGCCTTCATGCCTGCGCATAAACCGCTCTGGATCGGGGGGACAACCCTTTAAGCGCTGGCAGCTTTGAAGCCGTCATAATTGCGGCTAAACGAACGCGGGGAAATATAAACAATAGGCAGGCAATTTTCAGTTTTTAAAGGCCCGTCGGATTTTGGGACTTCAAGCGCTGACAAGCCTTTTTTATTCAATAATCCCCTGCGCACCACGCAGGATAGCGAGCATTTTAATGGAAAAACCGATTATGTGGTGCGTTTATTCCCAATAAAAAACAGCGCCAGCGTACCCGGGCCGCTATGGGCGCCGATTACCGCCCCGACGGTCGAAATATTAACGGGCATCTTGGGAAAACGCTCCAATATCATGGATTTAAGGTAAAGCGCGTCGTCCATGCAATCCGAATGGGTTATATGAACAAACCTTGTACGCTCAATATCAATCTCATCGTCCATATGCTGAAACATACGCTTAATGGAAGACTTACGCCCTTTAACCTTTTCACGCGGTATCAGATGCCCAAAGCAATCCATATTGAGAACCGGCTTAATATTGAGTATATCAGCGACAAACGCCGCGACGTTTGAAACGCGCCCGCCCCGCTTGAGATACGCCAGCTCCCCGACGGTAAACCAGTGATTGATATACAGCTTAAGCTCCTCAAGCTTATTGGCGCACTCCTTTGCGGCAAGCCCCTCTTCACGCATTCTTAACGCGTTGAGCAGCAGCATCCCTTCCCCGCCCGACGCGCATAGCGAGTCAACGATATAGATTCGCCTGTCGGGGTACCTGTCCATCAGCTCGCGCATGGCGATAGTAGCGCTGTTCACCGTGCCGGAAAGCCCGCTTGAGAACCCAACGTACACAATATCCCGCCCCCCTTCAAGGATGGGGGACCATATTTGAATAAATTCTTCGCTTACAGCCTGCGAGGTAGTTATATTCGTACCCGCCCGCATACTGTCGTAAATAAACTTGGCGGATTTTTCGGACATATCATCCTGATATTCCGTACCATTATGCGTATAATACAAATGCACAAAAGGCACGCCGAGCTCTTTCATCCGCTCTAAGCCCAGATCAACAGTGGAATCCGTCGTTATCGCATACGCATACTTTTCCATAACGCACCTCACATTCATTATCCGGCTTCATGTTCAGGGCGACTGACCCATCCGCCGCTTGTAAAATTTATTATATTGTGAACGATTTTCCTAATCAAGCGTGTTATAATAGAGTTGCCATTCTGTTCACAATTACCTTATAGGAGGTTTTACCAATGAAGAAAATGAAAACGCCGTTTTACCGCCGCATATCCATGCTGTGGTTCTACCCGATTGTACTCACGGTAATCGCCGTGTTCGTGATCCTCTTCGCTCTGCTGTACAGCGGCGGCGGGGCCCATATATTAACCAATTAATATACAATTTTTTTGTATGCGGCGGTTGGAAATGACAAGCTGAGGAAGTATAATTAATGGGTATTACCATATTGATTTTCTGTATAAAGGAGAGTAAGTTCCATGCAGTATATGGATGCGCTTGTCAAGCCCATTAAGGGGCCGGGGCTGGAGTTGAGGCAGGTTCCTGTACCCGAGCCTGGTATCGGCGAGGTTTTAATTAAGATTCACAAAACCGCCATTTGTGGTACGGACGTACACATTTACCGTTGGGATTCATGGAGCGAGCAAAATATACGCCCGCCTATGACGATAGGCCATGAGTACGTTGGCGAGATAGCCGCGCTGGGGCAGGGCGTAACGGGATACAGCGTAGGCCAGAGGGTATCCGGAGAGGGGCATATCGTATGCGGGCATTGCCGCAACTGCCGCGCCGGAAACGGGCACTGGTGCAAGCATACCATAGGCGTCGGCGTAAACCGGGACGGCGCGTTCGCGCAATATCTGTGCATCCCAGCCGCGAACGTAATCCCGATAAGCGAGGATATACCCGAGGATATCGTTTCCTTCTTTGACGCGTACGGCAACGCGACGCATACCGCGACCATGTTCGACGTAGTGGGAGAGGATGTGCTCATCACCGGCGCCGGGCCAATCGGCATAATGGCCGCCGGAATATGCCGGCATAACGGAGCGCGCCGGGTTGTCGTCACGGATATGAACGAATACCGCTTAAATCTTGCGCTGGAAATGGGCGCGACGGCAACAGTCAACCTCAGTCGCCAGAAGCTTGAAGACGTCATGGCCGAACAGCGCATAACCGAGGGCTTTGACGTGGGCCTGGAGATGAGCGGCGTGGGCGCCGCGCTGAACCAGCTGCTCAAGTCCATGCGCAACGGGGGCAAGGCCGCGCTTTTAGGCATAGCCGGGCCCGGCACCGTCATCGACTGGAACGATGTGATATTTAAAGGGCTTACGCTTCAGGGCATTTACGGACGCAAGATGTTTGAAACCTGGTATCGGATGACCGCCATGATTGAAGCCGGGCTTGACCTATCTAAGCTGGTGACGCACCGTTTCCATTATACAGAGTTTGAAAAAGGCTTTGCCGCCATGATGAGCGGTGAATCCGGCAAGGTTGTTCTGGATTGGACCAAGCAATAAGGAGGTTCTAAATATGTTTAAAGAAAAAGAAGCGATAAAAATCTTTGAAGAAGAGCTAGATTCCATTCGCGAGGCGGGGACGTATAAGGACGAGCGCATTATAACCACTCCCCAGAAGGCGCGTATAGACACGACAATGACAAGGGGCGTGCTCAACATGTGCGCCAACAACTATCTCGGGCTGTCTAACCATCCCGCGCTCATCGAGGCGGCTAAAAACAGTTATGATGAATGGGGCTTTGGACTCTCATCCGTGCGTTTTATCTGCGGAACGCAGGAGATCCATAAACGGCTTGAGCGCAAAATATCCGATTTTCTGGGTATGGATGATACAATACTGTATACCTCCTGCTTTGACGCGAACGGCGGTTTGTTTGAAACGCTGTTAGGCCCTCAAGACGCGGTGATTTCTGACGAATTGAACCACGCGAGCATCATCGACGGCGTGCGTCTGTGTAAGGCGAAACGCTTCCGGTATAAAAATAATAACATGGCGGATCTCAGGCAGCAGCTTGAAGCCGCCAAGGATTGCCGCATTAAGCTAATAGCTACCGACGGCGTTTTCTCGATGGACGGCTTTATCGCTAATCTTGAAAGCATCTGCGATTTGGCTGAGGAGTACGGCGCGCTGGTGATGGTTGACGACAGCCATGCCGTGGGCTTTATGGGCGAGCACGGCAAAGGCACGCATGAGCACTGCGGCGTGATGGGCCGCGTGGATATCATCACGGGCACGCTCGGAAAGGCGCTTGGAGGTGCAAGCGGCGGCTATACAAGCGCGCGCCAGGAAATTATCGATCTGCTTAGGCAGCGTTCGCGTCCATACCTTTTCTCCAACACGCTGGCACCTGCGATTTGCGCCGCCTCCATAAAAGTATTCGATATGCTCAGCGAGTCCACCGCCCTGCGCGATAAGGTGCATGAAAATACCGCCTATTTCCGCAGCGAACTCTCAAAGCTAGGCTTTGACGTCCCCCAAAGCACGCACCCCATCGTACCCGTAATGGTATACGACGCGAAAATCGCTCAGGAATTTTCCAGACGCATGCTTGAAAAGGGCGTTTATGTTGTGGGGTTCTTCTATCCCGTTGTCCCTCAAGGAAAAGCGCGCATTCGCACGCAGGTTTCCGCGGGACACAGCCGCGAGGATTTGGACTTTGCGGTTCGTTGTTTTAAAGAGGTTAAGGAAGAAATGGGTATTTAACCGCTCCTTGATCCCTCACGCCGTATTTCGGTTATATACAAATGAGTTGTTTTTGCTGGGTTAACGGGCAGGCGGTTCAATGCCTGCCCGAAAATATTAATGTGTTTCGCAAATTTTCGTTGCTGCATGGGATGATTTGCGCATGCGGCGCAAAAAGCGCCCACTTATTAAGCCGCTGATCCTAATGTGCTTCCAAAACGCGGCCCGCGGTACGCAACTCTAGCGTAGGCCTTAAATTACGCGGTTATGATAAGTCCATTTAATAGTGTTATTTATCTCTCAGCACAAGAGTTCAGAGCGAAAAAATAACAATTAAGCGTAGTAGCTCAGGAAGTTTCCGGCCCATTTTATAGGTGGACGCGCACCGCCTCCCCTATCGCCTTAGCTGAGGCTGAATTATAATGGCAGCCGTCCACCGTCAGCGACAAGTTCCGTTTTTGAGAGAGCCAGTCCTTCGTTCCCGGAAGCAAATGCATGAGCGCCCCGTCAAAAACACGCGCCAGCCCGCAGCACCCCCATGAATGAACATTTTGACAGCTCCCGGCTATCCCGCATTGAATCTGCCTCGCGTCCACATAGTTTAAGCTTTTTCGTTTTGCCAATTTCTCAATCAGCTGATTCCGAAGTATCAGCTCGCATGTTGGGAACCCCTTTATCTGCATATATGGAAGCCCAATAACTATCACGCGCTTCCCATTTTGGATTAAAAGGTCTATGAGATCTTCATATGCCTGCGCGAACTGCGCTTGGCTTAAGCAGCATTTCTGCCATATAAACCGTAGCTTCATCTGCGTTGCCCACAACGGTGAAAGTCCACTTAAAAATGGAAGGAGGCAGTCGTTTGTGCCGATGGAAACGATATACGTATCCGCATCTTGATAACGCTTATCCGCAACATATCTTTTCGCGCGCTTAAACGCTCCGGCAATCGTATCGCCATTTACGCCTCTGTTATAAACATTGATGTTCCCACCAAGGAAAGGGATGTATGAATACCCGTAACTCCCATATGTCAAACTGTCCCCCAAACAAAGAATTGACAAGCGCCCTCCTCCCTGCCGGCCGATAACGGCGGCGTGAATCCCAATGCCTGATGCTTACAGGCGTTTTTATCATATTATAATCCACGGCCTGAAAACGCAAGCGTATTATAGCTTAGGCTAACATATTAATCGCATTTGCCGCTGGAAGTTGTAAGTTGTGGATAGGCAGTTTATTATGACAAGTACGTTTTTAATAAAACGCATGATATTAATTATATATTCTCTGCACATACTTGCAAAATAATATTATACGCCATATAATATTTTTATTCGGACTATATTATAGCGAAATGGAGGTGTGTATTATGGCCTTTACGGTAGGCGCGTCATTATTGGATGCGTGCGTGCTTTCTATATTGTCCGAAGGCGACGCATACGGGTATTTTCTTACGCAAAGCATTAAAAGCGTCCTAAGTTTATCCGAATCCACGCTTTACCCGGTTTTAAGGAGACTTGAGCAGGGAAATTACCTTCTCACCTATGATAAGCCCTTTCAAGGCAGGAATCGCCGGTATTATTCCATTACCGAATCAGGCCGGGCGCAGTTGGAGCTTTTTCGCCGGCAGTGGCAGGAGTACAAAAACAACTTGGATAATTTACTGTTAAAGGGAGTGAAGGAAAATGACTAAAACTGTTTTTCTAGCCAAGCTAAGGAAGTATTTAAAAAAGCTTCCGGCTGATGAGGTGGAAGATATAATGCGCTATTACAGCGAGTATTTTGACGATGCGGGCCTTGAAAACGAGCAGCGCACCATAAACGAACTGGGTAGCCCGCGCCGCATAGCGTCCATGATTTTGGCCAGCAGCGCGATAAATGAAGGTAAAAAGCCCTCAACAAAATCCGGTTTTTCAAGCGTTATGTGGGTGATACTCGCTATTTTTGCATCCCCTGTCGCGCTGCCTTTAGCAGTTGCCGGCGCCGCTGTCGTAATCGCGCTCGTTGTGGCTCTGGCGGCCGTTATTGTATCGCTGGGGATTGCGGCGGTGGCAATCGCGGCGGGCGGAGTAGCCGCAGCCGTATTAGCTATTGTGCGAGGCGCGTTAAACTCGCCGGCTGACGTATTCATCGTGATCGGCGCGGCGTTAATCGCCGTGGGGCTTGGCATGGCTTGCGTTATGCTCGTTACCTGGCTGACGAAAAAAGGCTTTCGCGCAATCGCGGGGTTATTTGGACGCAGATTGAAAAAGAGGGCCGGGTCTGACAGTCCCGCCGGCACGGACGTACCTCTCCCGCCATTATATTCCAAGGAGGATAATAGCAATGAAAACATCGACTAAAAGCATAATCATCATTACCTCTTGCCTGTTGGCCGCAGGTCTTCTCCTTCTCACCGCGGGCCTGATTATGGGCGGCAGCCCGTTAAAACAGTGGCCGGGCGATATCAGCCAGGCGCTTAACGGTAAAGTTGAAAATTATCAGTTCGATTCAGGTGAAGGCGCCGAACCGTTCCATACCGTCAACCTGGACGCCGTACGCGCGGAAATCGTCATAAAACGCGGCGACTCGTTCCGCTTCCGATACGAGTTTAAGAATACTTATTACGTGCCTGAGTACAGCCTAAATAATGGAACGCTGATTATTCGCGAAACCAAAAATTCAAACAACTGGCCGTCATGGGCTGTGAACTACTCGGGTGTAATTGAGGTAACGATTCCAGAAGGGGCGCAAATTGACAAAATCATATGTGATAATGTAAGCGGCAGCGTTGACGTTAACAGCTTAAGCGCCGATTCCGTTTCCATAAACAGCGTATCCGGCGGCGTCAAAATCAACGTGATTACCGCCAAAAGCTTAACAATTGAAACCGTTTCCGGCGCGATAATGGCGGAACAGGCAAACGCGGCCAGGCTCAACCTGGAATCCGTATCCGGATCAATTACTTATACCGGCGAAGCAGTTGGCGATATTGAGGCCAGCAGTGTTTCGGGCCGTATTTCGCTCAAAGGGAAGCTGCTTGGGGATATTACCATCGGTCAGGTATCGGGGAGCGTTGAATTTGAAACCTCTGAACCCGCTTCCGCATATTCAGGGGAATTCAGTTCCATATCAGGCCGTATTAAAATCAATGATGAGGACAGGGGTAAAAATCATTGGTTTGAAGGCTCGGGAAACTCACTCAATATCGATACGGTATCGGGAGGGGCGGAACTCAATTTCGGCGTTTAAGCAAGAACCCTGTTTTCTATAAGGCCCGGGCTGGTGCTCCGGGCCTTAAACTCTATCAGCATACTACATATTAGCGATTAATTAAGCGGGCCCTAGACTACGCGCTGTGTTACTATACCGTATAAGCTTTGGGGCATACACGACTCCCAACGGCTTTTTTGCGGCGCCGGGCCCTACGCCCCGTAGCAGAACGAGGCTTTGTAGGTTGTTCGATCGTCCGCGCTCTCTACTTTTTCAACAGCCTAATGGTGCGGATTGCGTATCATGCTGCCGTTTGGCAGCGCATGCCCGACTTCTCACACACAAAGGCGCTTGTTCGCGCAACGGGATCGCTTCTGCGCTGCTACCGGGTTTGCTATCCACACTTATAACAACCCCCAAAACCGGCGAGTCTACGCCTTTTTTTTGATCGCCCCCGACAGGCACAGCGCCGCCTTCGCGCAGGCGGGGCCGATCAACTCATACAGTGCCGACGAAGAAAGGATGATGGTGAGCAAAAGGTTGCCGGTTTCAGGCGAAAGGATACGCTGGCCAAGGAACGCGAGATTGATTGCCACGCCGGCCTGGGGTATCAGCGCGATGCCGAGGTAATCTCTTACAGGCTTGCTTGCGCCGGTTGATACGCAGCCAAAAAACGCTCCGAAATATTTGCCCGCTATGCGAATGATAAAATAACCCACGCCTATCAATCCAACCGTGCCGAGCGCAACCAAATTCAGGTTCATGCCAGACACTATAAAAAAAATGGCCATAATCGGCGGGGTAAATCCGTTTAATTGCTCATACAGCGCCTTATCTCCTGAAAAATTCACGTACGCGCAGCCCATTGCCATGCAGGAGATCAACGGCGATATTTTCACGATGGCGCATAAGCCGGATACTAAAATCAGCAGTGCGGCCGTAATGATCAATCGGCTGTCCCGGCTGCGATTAGGCGTTATCGTTTTGCAGAGCAAAAACCCGCAGGCCGCGCCCAATCCCAATGCGGCAATATTGTATCCAACGGACATGAGCGCCCCGCCCCACCCCGCATCTCCGGATTCGCCGGCGGAAGATACGGCCGCCGCTACGCTGAACGCCAGCAGGCATACCGCGTCGTCAAACGCCACAACTTCCACAAGCGTATCCACAAATTCTCCGCGCGCATGGTACTGGTTGATGGTCATCATGATGCTGGCCGGCGCGGTCGCGGTCGCAATCGCGCCGAGCAGCAGGGAAAAATCCCATCCCAGGCCGAACACGAACCGCATGGAGAGCGAAACGACAATTCCGGCCAACAATGATTCAAACAATGTTATGACTAACGATTTGGCCGCCGCGCCCTTTAACGCCTCCCTTTTGAAAAAGCCTCCGATGTTGAACGCGATAAACGCCAACGCAATATCGCTCATAAACCCCATGCCATCGATAAGGGTTTGGGGAACCAGTTTAAGCACATACGGCCCGATTAACACGCCGGCTATGATATATCCGCTGATATGAGGAAGTTTAATTCGGCTTGTTAGGCGCGTTACAAGAAATCCGGACAAGAGTATGACCGCAAGCGCAATGAGTATTGTGGGCGTATCCCCAATCCGGCTATAAAAACCACTCATATTGTCCTCCGTCGACGCGTAAAATTGTGCGCGGTTGATTTTGCGCATACCTCATGATATGATCATCAATAGATAATGTAAAATGATGATTCATTAGTGCATTATAAAAAAGTTTTATGGATGGTGGTTCGCTATGCTGGATCCAAGGCTGAACACGCTGTTAAAAGTATCTCAAACAGGCAGCTTTACCCGCGCGGCGGAGCAGCTTTCGCTAACTCAGCCCGCCGTAAGCCAGCATATTAAGCAGCTGGAAAACGAGCTGAACGCAAAGCTGTTTATCCGCGCGGACAAATCGCTTAAGTTAACCAGGGAAGGCGAAATTGCCGTAAAATACGCAAAGCGCATGAACGCTCTGTGCCAGAGCCTGCTGCAGAGCATCCGAGACGAGAAGGCGCATGCTACGAGGATGACCGTCGGCATTACGCACACTTCGGAAAGCAACCTCGTGACGGAAGTTCTGGCGCGTTACTGCAATGTAAACGGCGATATCTGTATTACGATTATTTCTGATACCATAAATAATCTTTATGAAAAGCTTAAAACATACGAGATTGATTTGGCGATAGTCGAGGGTAAAGCGCCCGGGGCCGGCTTTAACTCAATATTACTGGATACGGACTGCCTTGTTCTCGCGGTATCCAATAACAACCGCCTGGCTCAAAACAGCATGGTCACCATTGATGAGCTTAAGAAGGAAAAACTCATTCTGCGCCTTCCGGATTCCGGCACGAGGAACCTGTTTATCGCGCACCTCGAAAGCCAGAATATGTCCATCGACGAGTTCAACGTGATATTGGAGGTTAACAACATCGCGACCATTAAGGACTTAATCCGCCGTGATTTCGGCGTTTCAATATTGGCGAAGAGCGCCTGCATGGATGAACTCAAGAAAGGCAAGATAACCGTACTTCCGGTAGAAAACCTGAGTATGATAAGGGAAATCAACATCATCTATCATCCGGATTTTGAACATTTCGGCGTTTTGCAGGATATTGTAAGCATGTATAATGAAAGCGCCCGGCTCTATGCCAAATGAAGCAGCTATAAGCCGCGCGCTTACTGTTGATGCGGACGGCTGTTCATTTAAATGTACTTGCTGTTATGCTATAATATTGAAATAATAATCGAATGGAGGTTATACCGATGTTTACGCGCCTTAACCCAAAGGATGGCCGTACGGTATCCGTGCTTGGCATGGGATGTATGCGCCTTCCAACAACGGAGGATGAAAAAATAGACTTTACCCGGGCCGAGCAGATTATTGATTACGCTTACGCCCACGGCGTGAATTATATCGATACGGCTTACCCCTACCACAACGGCCAATCCGAGGCGTTTACCGGCCGCGCGCTGAAAAAATACCCGAGGGAAAGCTTTTTGTTGGCCACAAAACTTCCCGGCTGGAAGCTGACGTGCGCGGAGGATGTTGAACGCATTTTTAACGAGCAGCTGAATAATTGCGGCGTCTCTTATTTTGATTATTATCTGCTGCACGCGATAAACGAAAAATCCTTTGAGGAGAACTATGAGAGATTCAGGGCCTACGATAGGCTGCTCAGCTTAAAAAAGCAGGGCTTAATACGCAATTTGGGCTTCTCCTTCCACGATAAGCCTGAAGTGCTTAAGGAAGTTTTGTACAGACATGAATGGGATTTCGTACAAATACAGCTCAATTATATGGACTGGGAGATGCAGGACGCGAAAACGCAGTATGAAATGATACGGGAATACGGCGCGCCGTGCATCGTAATGGAGCCGGTGCGCGGCGGGGCTCTGGCGTCGCTGAGCGAGGGCGCTAACGCTTTGTTAAAGGAGGCCGCGCCTGAAAGGAGCGTCGCTTCGTGGGCCATAAGGTACGCCGCCGGTCTTGAAAACGTACTTACGGTCCTCAGCGGCATGTCCAACATGGAGCAGGTCATAGATAACGTATCTACAATGGAACGCTTTGAGCCTTTAAACGAAAATGAGCGGTGTGCGCTTACCCAGGCGTTGGAATTGCATAAGCAAAATGTAACCATTCCCTGTACCGGCTGCCGTTATTGCATGGATTGCCCCTCTGGAGTGGATATACCGGGCGTGTTCAAGCTCTATAACGCGTTTCAGTTATCAAAGCTGCGCGGAGACTTTGTTAAGAAATACAAAGCCATGGAGGAAACCGCCCGCGCATCCTCCTGTATCGGCTGCAAAAAATGTGTGGACGAATGCCCCCAGCATATCTCCATACCGGAAATGATGCAAAAAGTACGCCTGGCCGTCGACGAATAAACGCATTCGCAGCGGGGCGGTTAAGCACGCGCCTTAATCGCCCATGCTTACCCAGTATTGTTTCACGCGAGCTTCAACTTGCTATATAAACAGGCGCTCATAAGCTGCTTAAGCCCATTTTTTAATAATTTGATAGACGAAAATCTTCTTATAACCCCCTCATAAATGTTTACAGCTCACGCAAGAATGGCTTAAATTCAAGGTTTTCCGCATATCGCCTTGTATGTCTTTCCATCATATCGTGGTTTTGTAAGATTTGGCACCAATCAGGCACCATAAATTTAAGGAGGGCGACATGAACAACATGCTTTTAGATAGGTGTATTATATTCCGTAGTATTGCAAGGACTTGACAGGCGAACAAATAGTAGCTAAAATAAAAGAGAACAAACGATAGCCATATCGAAAGGAGTTTATGACTATGGTAAAATTATACTCTGGGAACAGCGTTGCAATTATCACTACACTTTTGTTGGGGGTAAATATCGGCTATATGATATGGGGATATTTAAGCCGGACGGCAATTCAAAAATGGGGCATGATTATCCTGCTCTTTATCCTGCTTCACGGTGCATTGTGGTATTTTGCGAACGTTCGTGATCTGTATTGCGACTCTATCATATACGCTACTGACGGCAGCGTAGGAATGGGGCTGTTTTCTGTTAGCAGCATTCAATCCATTGTTTTTTGGATAGCAAGTGTGATTATATGGGTGCTTGGGATAGTATCAATCTTCGAGCCGGAATACAGACAAAATATCTTTTTCGTTATTGTCGTCGTGAGCATTGTTCAAATCGCATTTATTGAAGGCTCTCGTATATGGCTTTATAACTCTGTTCCTACTCGTTTTGATTATATGTAAGTGAGGTATTGGCATGGCGAAAAGAAATACGAAAGAAATTATTTTATTTGAATCACTAAAGCTGTTTGCTGATAAAGGCTATGACGGTGTAACAGTGCGTGATATTGCGGCAGAAGTGGGAATTAAGCAAAGCTCTTTATACAAGCATTTCAGCAGCAAACAAGAAATCTTTGATACATTGGTATCCGCGATACAATTACGGTTTAGATACGCTTCTACTTCTTTTAAGCTCCCCAACGGTGAACTGCAAGAAATGGCAAAGAAATACGCAACAGGTGGCAACGAGGTTTTAAAGAAAATCAGTAGTGAAATTTTTCATTTTTACTTGAAAGACCCCTATGCTTCTCAATTTCGTAAAATGCTTTCCATTGAAAAATACAAGAACAAAGAAATTGACCGTATATATCGAGAAGTATATATTGATATCGCAATTTCTTACCAAGCTACACTTTTTGATGAAATGATTAAACAAGGCTACATGCGGCAAGCAAATCCCGAAGTTATGGCATTACAGTTCTTTGCGCCGATTTTTCTTTTACTCAATAAATATGACGGTATAGCTGAAAAGGAAGAAGAGGCAATTAAAATGTTGGGATTGCATATAGAGCAGTTTGACATGATTTACCGTAAGGAGGCGTTTTAATGAAAATTGCAGTCGTGTATGCAACAAAATACGGATGTACAAAAAATGCGCAGAAATCCTAAAGTCTTATCTTCCTGGTGAAGTAAGCATCATTCAGCTAAAGCAGATAAAATCAATTTATCTCAATATGATGCTGTTTTTATTGGCGGTTCTGTGTACATGGGTAAAATTCAAAAAGAAATTACTCAATTTTGTAAACGCAATCTAAAACAGCTATTACACAAGAAGATAGGATTATTTGCGTGCTGCTATACCCCGAATGTTACCGAGGGATTTTTTGAAACACTCTACCCAATAGAGCTAATAAACGATGCTTCTTATGTGACCTCTGTTGGTGGCAAGATGGACTACGAAAGAATGAATTTTCTATATAGGAAATTGTTTCAGTCTTTAAAGAAAATTGACGGCTTTAATGAGGGATTTACTGAACCTGAAATAAATGAGGGCGAGATAAAAAAATTAGCAGAAGCAGTTAATAAGTAACCCTTAACTCATTACTTTAAAAATGGCGTGGTTTAGTGCGAGGGGAACAATGGATATTGTGTCCTATATGCGGAAACAAGGCAAGATGAAAAATGCGGGAAGATACAGAGTTGAATAACTTTCCACTATTGTGCCCGAAGTGTAAACAGGAAGCACTAATCAATATTGACAATTAATATGTCGGTTCTAGTGTTTATGCGTGTTTCCGGTGTTTTTCTTATCATTGCCAGGTACGAAATCACAACTGATAAGAATAGGTTTATCTATTATTTGTCATAGCGCATACTTTAAAGAATTCCTTTATGCAAGGATTGCTCGGTATCACATTGCCCAACCGTTTAAAAGCAAAATATAAACGCTGCTTTATCAAGTGACGTCATTTACAATCGCGATACATGCCGATATAATAAAAAGGATGGAAGAAAATAACCGTTTATTGAACTCGCCCGCGCTGTTAGCGGCAGTGAGGCGAGCGTTCCCTGACGCCGCCGCGCGGGATGCGCGGCAGCTTAACGCTTTGGTGCTGGCGTATATCGGCGATACGGTATACGATTTATTCGTTCGCTCTTATCTTGTGGAGATATCGGACAGTACTGTGCGCGGCCTTCACCTTCAATCCGCTTCACTCGTTTGCGCCTGCGCTCAGGCGGAAGCGTTCAGGCGTTGGGAGCCGTTGCTCACGGAAGAGGAGATGGGCATTTATAAGCGCGGAAGGAACGCTCATATGGGTACCGTACCAAAGAATGCCAGTATAGCGGATTACAGAGTCGCGACGGGGCTTGAGGCCCTAGCCGGATACCTTTATCTGACGGGCAGGGACGCACGCCTGGCGGAACTTATGCGTTTGAGCCTGCCACAAAAACACGAAAAAGAGGATAAACAAAATGGCCCAAACTGAATTAAACGTCGCGCTTCTATCCCATTCCATGGAGCCCCAGCTAACCATAGCGATGGCCGGGCGATTGTGCTACAGTCCCAGCCGTTTGGGCGAATTGAAACAATCCGCCGCTCAAAGCGCGGAAGCGACGATCCATAAGCTCAGGTCCGCCAACCACTTTTCGCCAATCGAGCACGCCTCATTTACGTTTGGGGTTGAGGGCGTTTCCCGCGCGCTGATGGCGCAGATTACGCGGCATCGCATCGCAAGCTTTTCGGTTCAGTCCCAGAGATATGTGGCAAATGAGGAATTGAATTACATCATACCGCCGTCGGTTTCCGCTCTCGGCGAGGATGCCGTGCATGCGTATGAAAAACAAATGGATACCATAAACTGTTGGTATGCTGATTGGATGAAGAGGGGCATACCTGCTGAGGACGCACGTTTTTTGCTGCCTAACGGGGCTGAAACGCGCATGATCTTTACCATGAACGCACGCGAGCTTAACCACTTTTTCCATTTAAGGTGTTGTTACCGCGCGCAATGGGAGATACGCCGCCTCGCATGGGCGATGCTCGGCATGCTGCGCCGTGAAGCGGGCGTGCTTTTCAATTCATACGGCCCTTCCTGCCTTGAGGGTGCATGTCCTGAAGGGCCAAAAAGCTGCGGGAAGCTTGCGGACATGCGCGCGCTCAGCGATGAGCTTAACGCTCTATGCAGGCGCGAAGCGGATGATCATCAAATACTGAAATGGGTGAAAACCCACATCCGGTAAATATAAAAGAAACGAGAATCATTTAATGGCTTACGAAAAGAAAGGCTACGGCCAAGACAACAAGAATACGAACCGCGGTGGATACCAACGAGGTATGAATGAAAAGGACGGCGAACGCTCCAATAAGCCCTACCCGCGCTATCAGGACAGCGAACGCTCCGGCAAGCCCTACCCGCGCTATCAGGACAGCGAACGCTCCAATAAGCCCTACCCGCGCTATCAGGACGGCGAACGCTCCGGCAAGCCCTACCCGCGCTATCAGGACGGCGAACGCTCCGGCAAGCCCTACCCGCGCTATCAGGACGGCGAACGCTCCGGCAAGCCCTACCCGCGCT
>OHUK01000055.1_pt1 | contig 115469 bp, 89 predicted proteins | sample 1579201 | NCBI WGS metagenome assembly OHUK01 (sample SAMEA3879528, study PRJEB24766) | human gut metagenome | biome: human-associated habitat; feature: feces | place: USA | collected 1985/1987 | reverse complement strand
AGGCCTTCGTTGGTGAACCAATACCAGTCGTGGCCGTCGCCGTCCGCGTCAACCAGCGCCCAGTCCGTCGGATTCTCTTCAAAGTATTCTCCGAAGATGACGTTGCCGTCGCCCCCGCCGGGCGTCGGCGTGGGATCAGGCAGCCCGCCTTTTACGAGCTCCACATTGTCCACCCATGCCGTATCATCGTTGGTGTTGACGGAGTTATCCTTTGAATATGTCCAGGTGAACGTATACGTTCCCGCGGTTTCCGCGGTATACGAATACGTAGCCCAGTCTATCTTACCGGAGATGTTGCTTTGCGCTGTCCCGTTTACGGCGAATATGAGTTTGTCGTAATTGGTTTCGCTGCTCACCTTCCAGTCAAAACGAAGAGCGTCGCCTGCTTCCATCTCCACAACGGAGGTGATGACCGCGCTACTGCTCGCAACGCCCTGGTTGGTGGACTCAGCGACACCGCGGCTGCCCAGCACCACCGCCGTCCACGGATAGTCGGGATCGTTGGCGAACGAAAGACTGCCGCCCAATACGTTGAGCGCGTCGTCAAGGCTTTCCAGCTCGGATACGGTCACTTCACAGCTTGCCGCAAAATTTCCGTCAACCGTAGTCGCCGTGATGACAGCCGTTCCAGCGCTTACGCCGGTTACGAAGCCGCTATCCACCGTCGCCACCGAAGGGTCGCTCGTCGTCCATACAATATCTTTATTGGTTGCGTTAGCCGGCTCGATTGTGGCTGCAATCTCAACCGGAAGCGCGTTCGTAAAGGTCTGCAGCGCGGTCGGGTTCAGGCTTATGCCCGTTACCGCGAGAGGGCCGGGTACGTTAACCGTAGCGGTCGCCGTATACACGCCGCCCTCCAGGTTATCCCGAAGAGTAACGGTTATTATCGCCGTTCCCTGCGCAACGCCCGTCACCAGGCCCGCGCCGTCAACCGTCGCAACCGCGGTGTTTGAGGACGACCATTCAAGCGTATAGTTGTTCGCATCCGCAGGAGTGGTCGTTACGCCAAGCTGCGCCGTGTTGTTCACGTAAAGATCGTTGACAACCGCCGGGACGATCTCAACGCCCGTCGCCGGGGTCGGCTCGCTCTGGAGCACGATGTCCCCGTCGCCGTCCCAGATGAGTACCGCGTCGCCGTACGTATCCACGGGCCCATGAATTTCCTTGGCTTTTTCACACGCTTCCTCCACCGTATAGTAGCGGGAAGGATCAGCGGGCGATTCGGTTACAAACAACTCATGGATGGTAGGCATCATCAGCCCGTCGTAATAGAAGGTGACGGATTCGGTATAGCCCATGACGAAGCCGCCGCCATGCCGTAAAATCGGCGTGCTCAGGCCGTCCGTCTTCATTCCCTCGCAGATTCCGAGGTAAACGACGGTGTTATCGAGCTCATCGCAGTATTTTTCAAAAAAAGTACCGGTTACGCCAATCCAGCTTCCGCCGTTGAGCAGATTGCCTTCTGTAAAATCGGCGGTGTCGTACGCGCCCGGAGCCGGCACGCAAATCCAGGATTTGCCGCCGCTGGCCGTGCCGTGGCTGTCCACCAGCACCACGCCGAACTCATCGAACCGCTTGAAGCTCTCAATGTTACCCTCAGCGCCGTAGAAGCTTGATACGCTGCATACGTCCTCGCCCAGCACTTCCTGCACTCCCTGCGCCGCTTCAAGGTAATTGAGCGTCATGCTGGGGTCGTCGCCGTAGTAGGGGCTGTAAACGCCGATGTTGAGATTTGTCGCGGGCGTTGTATCCTTGCCGCCCAGCAGATCCTCAAGCGCCTCCGTATCAATAGGCGCGGGAGCCTCGCCGCTCTCCATCTTCATCTCTATCCTGCGATCATACGTGCAGGGTATGCCGCCGACCGTTTCGAAATAGAAATGGTAATCGCTTTCGCGCTTGGCCATCTCAACTTCCGCATGATTTTGAACAAACTCATAGAGCTTGTCAACTATCGCCTTATCGGCTGCCTTTTCGCTTTCAAGCCTCCCTTCGATTTCGAAGATTTCGTCCCAAATGTCGTTTGACAGCTTAACAGCCGCATCCGCCGACAGCTCTGCTCCGCCAGTGCTCAGAGCTGAAACAGCGGTCGTTAAGCTTGGGATCACCAGCGCCATTACCAGTAAAACGCCCAGCATCCTCTTCCATGTCTGCTTCATGTGGTTACTTCCCTTCCGTAAAAAATTTAGACATCAGCTACTGTCCAGTTAAATTGTAACATACATAAAATCTCAATTCCAGATTTATTATAAACATTCCTGCATATATAAAATATGTATTAATAATATTAAAAATAGCCAAATTTCAAATCATTTCAAAATGTGACATGATATTTTTTACATATTATATATTTATTCTACTTTATTATGCTATTAATCACTAAAAAACTGAGCATAATTCACTTATACTATTCTTAATATGATTAATTTATCACATTACGTTATAAAATTAAATTATATTAGCCTGATAATTATTAAATCGCCTAAAGTAAATTATAAACACTTCTTATTTATGACTTTATAAATTAGTCATGTTAATCGTAATCTTCTCCGAAAAAAATTAAAAGGAGCAAAAGCTGAAATCATGTTCGTATATTCAGCCTTCGCCCCCCTCATTGGCGATTTACCTATTCACTTTAGCTTGGCGAATATCATCCTTCCCGCAGCGGTTTGGAGCACGCTGGTGACGACAACCATTTTATCATCCCCAACAAAATGCCTTCCCCCGTCAACCACGATCATTGTCCCGTCTTCAAGATAGGCTATTCCCTGACCAGGTTCCTTGCCCTCTTTAACAATTGCCGCGTTAAGCTCCTCACCGGGAAGCACGACCGATTTAACCGCATTGGCAAGCTCGTTGATATTAAACACGGGTACGCGCTGAACGCCGGCTACCTTGTTCAAGTTGTAATCATTCGTCACCACAACGCCTCCAAGCTCATACGTCAGACGTATCAGCTTCGCGTCCACCTCCGAAAGCTCCTCATAATCCTTATCATCAACACGAATGGGCATTTCCAGCTCTTCCTGCATGCGGTTTAGTATATCCAGCCCCCTTCTTCCCCTGTTTCTCTTAAGGGAATCGGCGCTGTCCGCGATATGCCTGAGCTCTTGAAGCACGAACCCGGGTATGATAAGCGCGCCTTCGATAATACCAGTCTTGCAGATGTCGAAAATCCGCCCATCTATGATTACGGATGTATCGAGTACCTTTGGCGCTGCGGCGTCCGCGCTGCGGTGAGCCTTATCCCTGCCCCTTTTAAACCAGCCGGGCATGTTAATTTCATTACGCCTCTTAATCGCTATTGAGCAGCCAAGATAACCAAAAACAACGTATAGGAATATGTTTACCACCGCAACCACCCAATTAAGCGGTATGCTGTTGGTAAGCGTACTCAGGAGAAGCGCGAGCAGCAGCCCGATTATCAGGCCGACGGCGCCAAAAAAAATGTCTGAGAGCGGCATGTCGGTAAGTTTGGCTTCCAATGCGCGGATACCGATAATAAATCCATCTATGAGCCGCGGAGAAAAAATAAATGTCATAATACCGGTGAACAAACCCGAAGCGACATAAACAGATATATACGCCCATCGCTGCAGAACCGCCTGCAAGCTTAAATAACCCAGGTAAATAAAAAGTTCGTTCAATCCCGCCGCAACCGCGGGGCCAATTGCTATGCCAACTATCGATAAAGCCACACGCGCTGTTTTGCGTGCCAATCACATCACCTTCCTATCAATGAATCTATATGGGTACGCCAATATATCATCACTATAACCTCAAAGCGTATCCTTGTCAATGTTGGTATAGACAGGCACGTTTATCGGAATCCCGCTTTTAGGAGCTGAGAGTCCATCATAGAACAGGGGGCCTCTTTTCTATGTTTGCATGGGGCGCTTTTTCCATTGGTACGGTAAAGCTCCGCAAGCATGGGAACCCTGCTAAGCAGGGCCCCCCAGCCTGTCAAAAAACCCGGGGTTGGGTGAGAGCCGCAGCCCCCATAGGCTTCTAACCGAACCTTGCGACATGTGCGTCAGATTCGGAATGCATCGCTCAGCAAGGGTTTCTTTGCACGGGGCGCTGACCGCGCCAATGTAAAAGCGCTCCGTGTTAACTCGAAAAACGTGGCGCAGCCACTTTTTCGACACACTGGAGAACCCTGCTAAGCAGGGTCCCCGCTTAAGGGCCGTATATTGCCGCTCACGGATAAGCCGGGTTCCAGCCCGTCACGTCTGAACCAGAGAATCCGTATATACAGCGCGCACAAACGCATGAAACGTTATTCACCCGCGATGACCGCCCTGCTGATTAGCAGGCTGGGCGATCCATAATTGCTTTTATCCGGCAGTCCGAACTTTAAATCCCGGCCCACGGCGGCGACATTGTTCAACAGCTCCAGAAAGCTCCCGCCAATCGTAATGCGCTCAACCGGGCGCGACCGTTTACCGCCCTCTACCAAATATCCGCTCGCAAGCAGGGAGAAATCGCCGGAAATCGTATTGACCCCCGAGTGCAGCCCGCTCAGCTCCGTTACCACTAGCCCATCCCCCAACTCGGAGACAAGAGAATCAAAGCCGTACTCGCCAGGTACGATATAAAAATTGCTCGGCTCTACGCCGACAGGCGATTCCACGCTGTACCGTCCAGCGTTGGAGGTGGATTGCACACCGGCTTTCTTCGCTGTTTTTAGGTTGTGCAAAAGCGTCTTAAGCACACCCTTGTCTACTACCGCCGTGGTTTCAGACGGCACGCCCTCGGCGTCAAACGCGCGCTGGAACTCGCCGTAGAACGGGTCGTCCATCAGCGTAACAAGCTCGGAACCTATCCGCGTCCCCTCTTTGCCGTTTAACAAGGAAAGGCCCTTTTGCGCCGCGTCTGCGCTGAACATGGGCGAAAACGCCTCCAATAGGCTAGCTGCCGCGTCGTTGCGGAGAATTACCCGATACACGCCCGCCGGCGCGGGCGACGCGCCCAGCTTCCCGATAGCTTCCTGTACCGCCTCATTGGCCAAATCATATATCTCATGCGTTTTCGCACCATAGCGGAAACCCGTCCCATCCTTCACCTCGTCGCCCTCTTTTACAATTGGCACGATACCACTGTAAGCTACACGGCTGCTGCTTTGGGCGGCAAGGCCAAGCGTATTGTGAATATGAGTGCGCCGCGTGGATGTGGCGATTAGGCAATGCTCGACCCTGTCTACGCGTGAATCCGCCGCCTTGGCCGCGCGCTCCAGCTCAAACGCCAAATCGATCTTTTGTTCCTCTGTGTAATCCAGCACAACGCTCTCGCCTTTAGCAATCGGGCGATATTCGCATTTCCCCTGCATCGGGTGTTCGTCGGATGCTTCGATGGACATTGCGTTATCAACGGCCTTCATCGCCAGCGCTCTCGCGTCGTCAAGCGCTTCGGTATAAGCGTATCCGTTTTTCCCGTCGTATTGCACGCGCAGGTTCAAGCCGTTCTCGCGGCTTACCGTATACCTGTCCAGCTGCCCATTTAGGGCGTTAACCTCGAAATCCTCGCCCTCGACAAAATACACCTCGGCCGCCGTGCAGCCAAGCTCAAGCGCCGCTTCGAGGGCGGCGTCCTTAAATTGTTCAAAATTCATCATAGCGCGCCTCCTTTGCCGCCAACGGTAATTTCGCTCACGCGGATGCGCGGCTGGCCGACATTCGTCGGAACGCTGCCAGACAAAGAGCCGCACATACCCTGGCCCATCCACATTTTTTTACCGATTCTATCAATTTTCTGAATAACGTCGGCCCCGCGCCCTACAAGCGTTGCGCCGCGTACCGGGCAATGGATTTTTCCGTTCTTAACCCAATACCCCTCCAGAACGGCGAAATTAAATTCCCCTGTGAGCGGGTTGACGCTTCCGCCGCCCATACGCGCTGCAAAAAGCCCGTCCCCCATCGTGGCTATCATTTCCTCCTCATCGTCTGAACCGGGCGCAAAAAATGTGTTGGTCATGCGCGACGTGGGCGCGAACGCGTATCCTTCCCTGCGGCCGCTCCCCGTAACCGGGTGGTTCATCGAACGCGCGCCGAGTATATCCACGAGGTAGCTTTTTAAAATTCCATTCTCAATCAATACGTTGCGCCTCGGGAGGTTCCCCTCGTCGTCCACATTGATAGAGCCCCATTCGCCGGGCATCGTTCCATCGTCAACAGCCGTCACGATAGCAGACGCCACTTTTTGGCCGAGTTTACCGCAGAATTCGCTGTTCCCTTTGGCTACGCTCGTTGCTTCAAGCGAATGGACGCATGCCTCATGAAGAATTACGCCGCCGAACCCGCCGTCGATTACTACGGGAACAATCCCCGCAGGGCATTGCTCTGCGTGAAGCATGGTTACGGCGGTTCGGGCGGCCTGCTCGCCGGCGGCGCCCGCGTCGACATGCCGGCGATAAGTCTCAAAGCCCATGCCGTATCCCGGGCTCATAGAGCCGGTCTGCGCCTCGTCTGAGTCGGATGCAACGGCCTGGATAAAAATGCGCGTACGCGGGCGCCGGTCCTCTGCCCAAAAGCCTAGGTTATTGCAGACCATGATGCGCTGATCGACATCCAGGTACTTAGCTGCAACCTGGGTTATCTCTCCCGAATAAGCTTTCGCTGCGGCGGTTCCCTCCCGTAACAGGGCTATCCTGTCCGCGTTGCCAATATCGCTGAACGGTATCTGAGGCGCGCCCCCGTAATTATTGCACGCAAACTCAACGCTTCCTCCCTCCTTAACGCCCTTAAGCGCGGCCGCGGCCGCGCGCGCGGTAAGGCGAAGCGCTTCCTCGCTGGTGTTCGCGGTATATGCATAAGCGCTTCGCGTTCCTTTGAGCACGCGGACGCCCGCCCCGTGAACACGCGAATACGTGGCGTTTTCAACCTTGCCGTCCATCATGGTTACATTGTTTTGCTCTGTATCCTCAACGAACAGTTCGGAAAAATCCCCGCCGGTGCCAAGCGCCTCTTCGAGCACCATCCGGGCAAGCTTTTGGTCTAACAAGATTTCAGTCCTCCTTAATTTATTATAGAACCGTAATGCGTAAACCCTTTACGCACCTCCTTGAAAGGGGGTATAATACGGACCTTCTCCTCATAGCGTCCCGGCCGTTAAAATTCGGAATTCAATCTTCGGGCGGCATGCTTAAAAGCAGAAAACAGGCGCGCATTATTCAATAAAAATCAAAGCATACAACGCCCTGCATTGAATTATAACGCACTTTATTCATTTACACAACAAACGGGTATGTTATATAATGATATCCGATATGAAAGGAACAATAAATTTACTTGACGATAAGCTGCGGCCGGGGCGCGTTATTTGGTTTCTTGCCTGGCCGACCATTCTGGAACAGCTGCTGCATACCTTTGTTCATTATGTGGACACGGCAATGGTCGGCTCACTGGGGCCGGACGCGACGGCGTCGATTGCGGTTTCGGCCTCCTTCACATGGCTTGTCAGCGGAATTTTTGAAGCTCTGGGCATCGGCTGCGGTGTATTGGCGGGGCATGCCGTCGGCGCTAAGGACGGCGACAGAAAAAAAACCGTTATCCGCCATTCTCTTCTTGCGGCGCTTGTATGCGGCGTTTTAATAACCGCGGCGGTGGAAACGGCAGCTCCATTTCTCCCCGCGCTTTTGGGCGCGGATATGGACATACGCGGTGAAGCCTGGTCTTATCTGGCAATCGTCGGCTCGGCATACCTTTTCAGCGCGCTCAATATCGTTTGTTCCAACATCATACGCTGCTCCGGCGATTCTAAAACCCCGATGTTTATCAACTTGGGGGCTAACGTATTGAATCTGGTATTGAACTTTATGCTGATCTATCCCACAAGGACCGTTACGGTATTTGGCGGTAGCTTCACCATGGCGGGAGCGGGGCTCGGGGTTCGCGGCGCAGCGATTGCAACCGCTGTGAGCATTGCGCTTACAGGAAGCGTGCTGCTCATCATTCTTCTTTGCAGGGAAACGCCCTTTAGCGCGAATGGATTAACACGCTCTATCCGCTTCCGCCCGCAAAAGAGCGTGTTTAAGGATATGGCGCGCTACGCCTATCCCGTCGCGCTCGGCCAGGCGACCATATCAACCGGGCAAATGGTCATGACCGCCATCGTAACGAATCTGGGTACGGCGGCGCTCGCCGCGCACCATCTTGCCATAACCGCTGAAGCGATAACATATATGCCTGTTTTTGGGTTCAGCGCGGCGGTAACCACGCTGGTATCGCAGTCCCTTGGCGCGAACAGGCCGGATCTCGCGCGCCGTTTTTCCAAGTATTGTATCATAGGTGGAATACTGCTGATGAGCGGTATGGGGGTAATCCTTTATTTTGGCGCGGATGCGCTCATCGGTATATTCACTCCGGACGCAGGCGTTATCAGGCTGGGCGGAAGCGTGCTGCGCATTGAAGCGCTCGCTCAGCCGTTCTTCGCGCTTTCAATGGTCATTTTCGGCGTTATGCGCAGCACGGGGGACGGGCGGTGGACGATTTATATCAGCGTTATCGGCATGTGGGCGGTTCGGCTTACGCTCGCGTTTTTGTTCACAAGGGTTTTCCAGTGGGGCCTTACCGGCGCATGGGTGGCGATGGTACTCGATTTGTTTACGCAGGGGATGCTTTGCCTTTGGCGTTTCGCCTCCGGTAAATGCCTACCCAAAATGCCCCTGCCCGCTCAGGCCGCGCCTGACGCATGAGTTCGGATAATACGGCTCGCAGGCATGAAAGTATGATACTTAATCTATAAACAACGCGCCGCCAATTATCTCAACTTGTTCAAAGGAGAATTCGTATATGATTAGTCTGCGTAAGATGGTTCTGGAAGATCTGCCCATCTTTAAAAAATGGCTGTTCACACCTCATGTCGCCAAATGGTATCATAACCCAAGCGATTGGATCGATGAAATCGAAAAACAAGACGGCGATTTCAGTTGGATTCACCATTTCATTGTGGAGTTTGAAGGAAAGCCCATAGGTTTTTGCCAGTATTATGCCTGTATTGACAGCGATGAGCTTTGGGAGGGTTATACAGCCAAAGGAGGCACATACAGCATAGATTATATGCTTGGCGAGGCCGCATACCTTCGTAAAGGCATCGGCAAAAAAATCGTGAAGGAACTGATTAATAGGATAAGACGGCACAGTGACGCGAAAAGAATTGTTGCGCAGCCGGAGCCGGAGAATTTAGCGTCATGCGGCTTATTGCTTTCCTGCGGTTTCGTTATGGATGCGCACAGTATTTATTTGCTTATATTGTAAAGTATAAAGCCGGGCGATGACTTATGAAAAGAACTCTCCTCAACCCAATCTAACAATAAAAAAGCGTAGCGCGGGAAAGCAAGCCGAAGTAAAAAGGGGAAGCCTTGGCGGATAGTTTGATAAGTTTTGCAAGGAGTTTGGCATGGATTTTTAGATTACGGATAAAATTGATGAAAAGGATAGAACGGAGGTTTTTGAAGGCTTACTGCGCTTTAATCTTGACAGAATAGAAGTTAAGAATCCAATAGAATCGGGAACCTAAGCTCAGCGGTTATTTTAGAGGGGCTATTAACCAGAAAGGGGGTTGTACTATAAACGCGGAACAGATAACGATATTGATTTAAAAACGTAAAGCCGCATAGTTCGTCGGCGGCGGATAAAGCGCACGGGTTAAGCGAAATATGAAAGTGAGTTAGAATTAAAAAAGTAAGAATTTTATAATTAAAGCCGCCGATAAATCGGTAGATAATAAGGAGGAAAATATTATGGCGTTCGATTTTAAAAAGGAAATGAAAGAGTATTATTTGCCCAAGAATAAACCGGAAATTGTAACTGTGCAAAAAACAAATTATATCGCTGTGAGGGGCAAAGGCAATCCCAATGAAGTAGGCGGTGCATATCAGCAGGCAATTAGTGTATTATATGCGGTGGCATACACTCTAAAGATGAGTTATAAAAGCGACTATAAGATGGATGGATTCTTTGAGTATGTCGTTCCTCCGTTAGAAGGTTTCTGGTGGCAGGATGGTGTGGATGGCATAGACTATTCCGATAAATCTACATTTAACTGGATATCTGTTATTCGTCTGCCGGATTTTGTGAATGAAAAAGATATTGAGTGGGCGAAAGAAACGGCTGCCAAAAAGAAAAAGATAGATTGTTCATCAGCAGAATTTCTTACTGTCGATGAAGGTATATGTGTGCAGATTATGCACGTGGGATCATTTGATGATGAACCTAAAACAGTTGAAATTATGGATAGGTTCTTAGCTCAAAACGGGTATGAAAATGATATGGGCGGCGGACGATTGCACCATGAGATTTATTTGTCTGATGCTCGAAGAGTTGCGCCTGAAAAATGGAAAACAGTTATAAGGCATCCGATTAAAAAGATATAACAGATTTCGGTTAATCAAGCTGTTTTAAGTGCATCCTTTTGATTAAGACGGCTTTGGCTGATGGGAGAAAAAACATTTAGAAATACATTGAATATTCAGTTAATGAACATATGCAGCAGTTAAACGACTGATGATGGATGCTTAACTCAGGATAAAACTTGGCCGGTAATCGTTGAAGGGATTTAACGATAAACTGGTTAAAGGGTTTTATTGGTTAAGCGGCTAACGTAAAGACGGGCTATTGGCTTAAAGCAGATAGTCCGTCCTTCGTATTGGGGTTTAAATAGGCTACGCCGGTTCTCTAGGGTCATCCCAGAGCGCGTGACTTTAAGCCTAAATGTTATCATCACCGCCATTGAAACGCATCCGATTAATCCTCCGGGCCGCATTTAATTTGGCCGGTGTAGCTTGCGCGGCCGGTTATAAAATCCTGCCCGTCTATGGTTATCTCAATAAAATCCAGCTGGTAATACGCCGCAAATGTTTTTACCAGGGCCTCTACCACAAGCTGTTCCTGCTGTAAGCTCAATCCGTTAAGGTATTCAATCAGGCTGCGCGGGAGATCCGCCTTAACCATATTCGTATCCCCAACGGCGTATGAAACCGAATCTCCATGATTAGTCTCAATGCCGTTATTATGGAAATTGAAGCTATTGAACTTGATTCCCTCAGGCAAAACCCCATGCGCGCTCAAAGCGGCAAGCAATGCGTCCGGCGAACCCTTGACCTTTACCTTAATTTCCTTTAATCCGCCTTGTTCAAGGGGTACGTATATGAGGGCGTTCAACTGAGCAACATCAATTTCCGGCGCGGTGGAAGGCTCGTCTTCCTGCCTGCTTGTTAAGCTCGGCACGGCGATTACGGCGGCCGCAAGCAGCACAAGCATGCACACCGCGGCCGGGACCGCCTTCTTCCACCTTGGTTTATATGCGCCCATGGCGCGCTTGTGCTCAAGCTTCCCCATTATCCCCTCGTACATCCTTTCCTTCGCCTGAGCGTCAGGTTCAACTCGGCTCCATGCGTCAACGATTCTCTTATTCTTCATCAAAATCATCCTCCAGCTGTTTTTTCAGGATTTCGCGCCCGGCATGCAGATAGTTCAGGATCGCGGAAGGGGTTTTGTGTAGAATTTTGGCTATTTGGCTGCTGTTATAGCCCTCATAATAATAAAGGTAAACAGCCGTTTTATAACGATCCGGCAATGCGAGGACCGCGCTTAGCGTTTCATCAACATGAAACGGTTGCTCTCCGCCGCTTTCCGGAATGCAGTCGGTTAAGCTGTTTTTTTTCCTCCACCAATGGCGCAGCAAATTCCTGCATAAATTGGATGCGGTAACGATGAGCCAGGCCTTTTCATGCTCGCCGCCCGTAAACTCGCCCTGATAATCCATCAGCTTCAAAAAAGTGTTTTGAACGGCATCCTCCGTATCATGCGCATTTTTTAGAAAACCGAAGCATACCCGGTATACGGTATCCACGTTCCGCTCATAAATCCTCGCAAAATCTCTGTCCGTACGCAACAAAGTTCTTGCCCCCTTTCACTAATAAAACAAACCCGGCGCGCAAAGCGCCGGGTTTCAGCCTGTCAAAAAAACCCGGGGTCGGATCCAAGCCGCAACCCCCATAGGCTTTCACCCGAACCTGACGGCATGTGCGTCAGATTCGGAATGCCTTGCGCAGCAAGGGTTTCTTTGCACGTGGCGCTGACCGCGCCCCGTGCAAAAGCGTACCGTGTTAACTCGAAAAACGTGGCGCGGCCACTTTTTCGATACACTGACAATCCCGGCGCGCAAGTGCCGAGTTTGCCACAAAAAAGTAGCTGCTCCGCTATTTTTACGGCTAAAATGGAGCGCTCAGCGCCGCATAAGCGTCAGCCCACCATACGGGGAAGCCTTGCGGCGCAAGGCATATCGCGTTAAGCCGCCATCTCTTTTAGCAGCTCAAGCACGACGTCCTTAGCGATTTGGGATGCGGGCAAGCAGTTTTCTTCAAAATGCTCCACGCCGCTGTGATCCGCCGTATCGGTGATGGACCGTACCGCGATAAACGGGATTTTATTAACATAGCATACATGCGCGATACCCGCCGTCTCCATATCCACCGAAAGGGGGCTAAAGCTTTTGTTGATCTCATCACGCCTGTCGTCTTTAATAAACTGCTCGCCGGTCACCATCTTGCCAAAATAGATCCCGTAACCATTGTCAGCACGCCCCGCCGCCCTCTCGCTCAGTTTGAGCAAATGCTCATCCGCTCTAAATACGGCGGTGGGTAAATAAGGGTGGAACTGAGTTAAAATATCGTCGTGCACATCGTGATACGCAACATGCGTGCTGATTACGGTATCAAAAATATTAAGCCTGTCGTCCATCCCGCCTGCAGTACCCGCGTTAATAATAGCGTTTACATCAAACGCGTCAATCAAAATCTGCGCCGCGATAGCGGCGTTTACCCTGCAAACCCCGCAGTACAGGGCAACGATGGGCAAACCGTTGATTTCACCCTCATAAAATTTGAGCATAGCCCTTTGAGACGCTACACATCCCTCAATATGGGGCAAGAACGGCGCAAGCTCTTCGTCGCCCGCGCATATGATTCCGACTTTCCAGTTCATAATCAGCCTCCGTCTCAACAAATTATGGGATAAACCCATTTAACCGAAACTTTGATCATACATATTGTTATAATAACATAGCGTTATTTGAATTGCGAGGCCCCCGAACGCCTGTATTGGGGCTAATTACTAACTCACGCAAGCTATGCCGTAAAGGAATCATGGCTGAAAACAACATATTTAAGTTTAGTCAACAAGAATTTTTCGCACGCCAACATGCTATTTTAAGCCGTTTATCAACACCGGATAGAGAATATGCGTTCTTGTCAGCTATTTCACAAAACAATACAATAACTGTTGCTGACGTTCTGGCGCGTTCAAAATGTACGCAGGCATGCAACCGCACGGAAACAGCTTATTCGGGAATCCCTTAATCATTCGCGCGCTCTATGGCAACGAAAGCCGTCTTGTCGAGAAGAGCGAGGAATTCCATGCCCGATTCGACCGAGCCAATCGGTACAAGCCCATTTGATAAACGAAAGTCCATGTAAAAGAAGCAGATGTTTCCCCAAGGCGCAAAATAGCACAGATCCCCCGCCGACGGTTCAAAGGAATCCGGCGCGCCCGCGGTGTCAAGCTTATTTTCCAGATAACTGATTTTCTCCGTCCCGTTATAGTCCTCAAAAGAAAGCGTCATGGGCAGCATGGCGAAAAAATGGTTTGCCGCAGTATTATCCAGCAGGGCGACCACAATTTCGCCCCCCTCAAAAGTAAGCCGGATTTTATGATTGTTCCCCGCGCCTTCCAAGCCGGTATTGCCATCCGGCGTTTCGCCCGCCTGCCCGCCGTATTGAGAGGGCTCATTGTCGGTGGCGTTATTCGGATCTGGTTCTTGCGGATTGGGCATGGCTGTAGACGGCGCGCCCGGCGGCGGCTCTACGGCGTCATGAATACATGACGAAATAAACAGCGTGAACGCCAGCGCAAGTAAACAGATAAGCGCTCTTTTCATAAATCGGCTCGCTCCCCTCGCATAATTTCGTATAAAGCTGAATCGTCCCCGCCGCGTATAAGCGGTTTAAGCGGATCGGCGAGGGCTGAATACTTACAAATTACTCCATCCCGCCCGCTTGGAATTTATCCAGTCCAGCACGGTTCTCACAGGCGTTGCAAGGCGCGTTTCGTCAAACTTAACATGCAACCCGCCGTCAACGTGCGCGCCCTCGCAGGCAAGCCTGAAATCCTCAAACGTGCGTCCCGGCCATCCGCCGCTGCTTGCAAAAGGGTAAGCCTTTTTGCCCGCCCAGCCGTTTGCATTGAGGAAAGTTCGTACTGCTGGGGCGAAGGTATACCACCAAACCGGCGTTCCAATAAATATAGCGCCATACGCTTCAGTATCGATGTCAATCGGCTTGATTTCCGGCTCAAACCTGTTGTTCACCTCAATTCGTCCCTGGCGAACCACCGCGTCATAATTACCGGTATACGGCTTAACGGTTTGAATCCGTGCAATATCTGAACCTGTTTCTTTTTGAATCATTTGAGCGATTTGTTTCGTGTTTCCACTGTATGAATAATATACAACAAGGCTTTTCATCTTTATCACCCTTATTTTCTTAATTTAACGCATGAAGACGACCCCGGCGCGGCCTTCGGCTGCGCTCAAACCCCCGTGCTACTTGGCGGCGCTGCCGGGCGGCGTAACTTTCAGCCGCTTAATTCCCTTCCGCCGCCTGAAAAGCTACGCCGCCTTATTCTCTTTACCGACTTACCGGTATGACGCCTCCAAAATCTCAACGCAATCCGCGTGGGACAACGCGCAGGGGTCCGATTCAAACAGACCGCCCATCGTTTCACGGGCATTAAACGCGATAGCTTCCAACTCCTCGCGCTTTATGCCAAAGCTGGACATTGAAAGATTATCCACCCCGCATTCCTTTTGCAGCCTTTCCAGCGCCGTGATGAACTCCTCAGGGTTCCTTGCGTCCTTAACTCCTAGCGCCCTCGCCATATCGATAAAACGCTCGTCGCAGGCATGGGCGCGTATGAAATGCCGATAATATGCTTTTGAAATCATGATAAGCCCCGCGCCGTGAGGCAGATCTTGGTGATACGCGCTCATTGCGTGTTCGAGCGAATGCTCGCTTGTGCAGCCGCTTATCGTCATGACAACCCCCGAAAGCGTATTGGCAAATGCCAAGTGCTCCCGCGCCTCAAAATCCTCACCGTCTTTAACGGCGCGGCAGAGGTATTTGCCGATGTTATCAATGGCGGATATAGCATACATATCGCTCATCAAATTTGCCGCTGTTGAAATATAGCACTCGGTTGAATGAAACAACGCGTCAAAGCCCTGGTAAGCGGTATACTTTGGAGGTACGGTTTTCATCAACTCTGGGTCGATTACCGCTAACTCCGGAAAAAGAGCGTCTATGCCTCCAAATCCGATCTTTTCATTAGTCTCAGGTTTTGTAATCACTCCCCACTGGTCAACCTCCGAGCCCGTTCCGGCGGTTGTTGTAATAGCCACGATAGGAAGGGGTCTATTCTTTATCGGCTTCGCCTTGCCCGTCTTCCCAAACGCGTAATCCCACAGATCGCCCGGGTTCGTAGCCGAAACCGCAACGCCCTTGGCCGCGTCCAAAACACTTCCGCCTCCGAGTGCTACGATAAAATCACAACCGTTGTCGCGGGTGAACCGACCGCCCTCTTCAACGGTCGCTTTAAGAGGGTTCGCCTGTATCTTGTCAAAAACGGTCGTTTGCACTCCTGCCTTCCTGAGCTCTTCCTCCACCAGAGGCAGGTAGCCGTATTTCTTGGCGGAATTACCGTTGGATACGATAATCACCGCTTTTTTACCCGGCAGCTTCCGCGCATGCAACGTTTTCACCGTCCCGGCCCCAAAAACTATCCTTGTTGGAACATACATGTTAAAGCCCATTGCTTTTCCCCTCCATTGACTTTAAATTCATTTTATGTTATGCTCATTTTATGAGCTTAATTAAAGCTTACAACTTAAAGTTAACTTTAAGTCAATACCTTTTTAGAAATTATTTGAAATAACTTTATGGAGGAAAACCATGCTCTATACCGTAGGTGAAATAGCCAAGCGGCTTAATATAGCCCCATCGACACTCCGTTATTATGATAAAGAAGGGCTGCTCCCCTTTGTAGAGCGCTCGGAGGGGGGCATACGTATGTTTAAGGATGAGGATATGCCTTGGCTCAAAACCATTGAATGCTTGAAGAAGACGGGTATGCCCGTAAAGGATATTAAACATTTTATCGATTGCTGTATGGAGGGCGACGCTACCATAAACGAAAGGCTCTCCATTATTAGCGGGCAGCGAGACGCGGTTTTGAAACAGATGGCTGAGCTTGAGAAGATGCTGGATGTTTTAAACTATAAATGCTGGTACTACGAAACCGCCAAAGCGGCGGGTACGTGCGCGGTTCATGAAAACAAACCGACCGAGGATACGCCCATACGCAGCCGTAAATATATTTAAGTTCCGTAATAACGTGCGGCCACCATATACAGCCTTCTATACATCCGGTTCAATGAAATGCAGCGGATACTTATCCCAATATCCCATATACACCCTGCCTTCGTTACCGTCAAAATTAAGCTGATACATTCGGAATGTTACGGAGATATCTTTCGGCTGCCACTGTTCCACGTAGGAATAGCAATACTTCATGCCGATTTTTTTCATCACCGCGCCGCTTGCGGGGTTATTTACGTCATGGGTAGCCGTAATAAAAGGATACCCGTTATTTTTGAGCATAAAGGCGGCGGCTTGGGCCGCTTCGGTTGCGTAACCTTGATTCCTAAAATCTTTTTTAAGCGCATACCCAAAATCATAGCTCCCACTGCTGCTGACGGAAACATAGCCGATGGGGTTATTATCCGTTTTCAGGCACACCGCTAATCGGCTTGCGGATTCACGGTTATTTCCGGGTATATACCGCCGTTCAAGCAGTTCCTTAGCCTCGCTCATGTTTTTTACCGTATACCAGGGCAGGAAAACGTTAACTTCTTCATCGTTCATAATCGAAAAAAAGGCGGTGAGATCCTCCATTGTGAACGCCCTTATTATCAGCCTTTTTGTTTTAGCCGGCTTCGTGAACGCATATGTGATAACCTTCGTGTTCGCCATTCTTACTCCATTATCGCATCTTTTACACAATTTTACCACCGAAATCAAATAGCGCAACGGCTGATAAATATCGAGTTCCCCGCTTAACGCGCAGATACTGAACGCGCGGTTATACATTGCCGCAAGCGCTTAGCGTATAAGTATACCATCATTTTATACCGTCCTTAGCTACGCGTCAACGAATGCGAATTTCTCCTCGAGACGCTCAAAGCGTGTCCTTCGTATAATTCTTTTTCCATGTGGAATCCGTATACAAAAGGATTTTGCACACCCAATTTCATGTAATTCAAAAATCTTTATTCGGCCTGCTCATCCCTTTCTATCTCCTTCTTGTTTAGTTCACCAGCCCACCCAAATGCTTTTTTTGCCGCGATTACGGCAATGATTTCGTTTATTACTGCGGCGGCGGCTATCGTACCCTGAATGATTTTCGCGTACTCCGGCGCCGGGCCTGAAAGAACCGATACAGCAATCCCCGTAAACACCAGTGAAACGCCCGAGTGCGGCAGCAGCGTCAGCCCAAGGTATTTACGGACCGTTTTGGGCGATTTCGTCAAGCTCGCCCCGATCCATGCGCCGAAATATTTGCCGAAGGCGCGCGCCAATATATAGATTGCTGTAAACAATCCTGCCCCAAGGATTAAATGATAATCCAGCGGAGCGCCCAGGTTCACAATAACAATCAGCATGATTACGCCGAGAATCGGATTGAAACCGCCAATAATCTGCTCAAGCCGTTCCTCATCAACCATGTTGGAGAATACCGCGGAAAAAGCCATTCCCATCAGCATAAAGTTTAATATGGGCTTTGGCATCAGGTAGCGGTTGCACACAAATCCCAAAGCCGACGTCGTCATAATCAAGGAGATTAAAATGAATATCGTCCACGGTTTCGAACGCTTTTTTTTCAAAAGGAGCCCCGCGGGTAGCCCTACCGCCGCGCCAATTACAAGCGGTAAAAGTACCACGACGGCGATCATATAGGCGGGCAATTTCTGCCCGGAAATATTCGTAGCTACTATGGCCACCATGGTAAAGAACACGATAACGCCCACCATATCGTCAAGCGCCGCCATTGGAATAAGCGTCTTGGTTACCGGGCCGTCGGTTTTGAACTCCCGTACGATGGAAAGCGCGGGAGCCGGGGCCGTAGCCAGCGCAATGCCGCCGAACATAAACGCGAGGTATACCGGGATGTCGCTTAATATAAACACAATGCTGAAAACGGCTGAGACTAGCACAAATGTTCCGAGTGATTGCGTCAGTGTGGTGATTATGATGGTTTTACCCGATTTTCTGATATTCTTCCACACCAATTCAGTACCGATCATCAAGCCGACCGCGCACTCCATGATATGAATCAGCGTTTGATACCAATTGGCGTCGGCGAGCCCGCTCGTCATGACGTTCAACGCGTGCGGGCCCAAAAGCATCCCGGTAATCAGCCAGCCGAGTATGGACGGAAGCTTTATTTTGGATATAAGCTTACCAAATAAATACGCGGCTGCGATAACGATAATCCATCTGAAAATTAACACTATCATTTTTCCGCCCTTCTTTGCGCTATGCCATAAAGCATAAAGTCGAGAAGCTTCTCAAGGCCCGCCTCATGCGCTGTCATAACTTCGCTCATAGGCATGCCGCGGTATACGGGGCTGCTGAAATAGCCGTTGAACATATTCTGCATCAGCGTAAAATAATTTAACGCATCCTCTTGCGTAACTCCCTGCCGCAGTGAAACGGACGCAAGCGTTTTAAGGTATAGCTCCCGGTTAAGCGCGTCAAAATCCTTTCTCAGCTCATTTATCTGCCTCCCAAGGCGCGCGGGCGGCTGGAGAACCGCTTCAAAAAACAAACGCGCCTCGCTTTCATTTTCTCTAAAAAATTGAAGCCGGCAATTCATATAGCGGCGTATATCAGCGCCAATATTCTGCTGGGCAAGGTATTGTGTAAGCTGACAAAAACAATGCTCAACACAGGCTAAATATACAGCGTCTTTATTTTCAAAGTTATGATAAAGAAGCCCCTTTGAAATCCCGGTTTTGCAGATGTTATTGAGCGAAGCTCCAGCGTAACCATATTTGCCGAATTCGACCATCGCCGCCTTCAAAATCCGCTCTTTCGTCCGTTCCGTTTTATCTTCCTTTTTCATATAAAGCCTCCTATTACAGACCATATAGTCTATAATATAGCAAACATACCAAGCGGTCAATAATATAGAAGGGGTTTCACATTGCTTTTACAATTATCAAAACCGTTACGCCAATACAAATTAACGATATATATGAATCTACATTTACCGTATAGATGAAATCTATTTACGTTTGGGAAATCGGATCTGACGCTGGTAGACGGCGATCAGGGCGCGTAAAACAGACCCGTTTATTTTTCCGCAAGTGTCAAAATACGAGTATATTCAACAAAAACACCCCCTGTTACACATCGTAATTGTATACTATAATCATAATTAGTCTAAGATTCTCTTTTTTAACATGAAGGTGTAGGTGATGCTTAAACGAGTAACATAATAACCCGGAACTTGCAAGCAGTATGGATTGACTAGAAGGAGGATGTATGATTAAAAAATTAAGCCTGATTTTCTGTGCCGTCATGTTGTTGACGGTTTGCGCGCCCATCCTTGCGGACAGCGGAGCAATTGGCCAGGACCCCTCCTGTTCGCACCCAAGAATAGAGGAGTATTTTAGATTAATTTATAGGGAGATCAGCGATACCAAACACAGCGTAATTGAATCGCATGAAACCAAATGCTTAGATTGCTTAACTATTTGGTTAATGCCGGGCTTCAATACATACGAGGAGAACCACGATTTCATTATTAATGATATCGGCTGCTACGACATGCGACACACATTTGAGGTCGTTTGCAGTAAATGTTCTTTTAATCAAAGGAATGTTTATAGCTGCGAAGGAGTTCCGCATGTCAGCGGGCCTGTTATAATCAACGGTATTATTTGTTGGTAGGGAATAGGAGTGATTCCTCTAAGAATCACTCCTTCCTGTTACGTCGGTTTGGCCCAATCCTTAAAACGGTTGGTACGTGAAGGATAGAGGCGCCGCTTCCCGATCATTGCGGTATTAGTCGGCGGCATTAAGCCAAGGGCTATGATTTTCAAACTTTTAACTTGGTACGTCCAGCGTCGATGCCTGAAGCATTTACGCACTGATACGGCCCTTGTTAACAGGCGGGTGATGCGTATGATTGTAGCTGAATAATCTGTATCTATCAATATGTTAACTCAACAAACTACGGATCAATAAAGAAAGGAGTTTTTCACTCATGCTAAAGAAATTAAGCGTTATCATTTGCGCCGTGCTGGTGCTGACGATCTGTACCCCCATCCTTGCCGATTATGAGGTGGGCTCCCCTAATTCCGACTGTTTGCACTCGCTGGTAATGTCCAGGAGATTTTCTTATAGCGAGCTTGACAATCAAAAGCATCATGTAGAGATGATGCAGTTTGTAAAATGCAGCAAATGCAGCTACGGTTATATTGCGGATTTTCAATCCTACGACGAAGCCCACGATTTCGTCATCAACAACATCGGCTGCTACGACAGCCACCATATATACGAGGTCGTTTGCAGCAAATGCTCCTTTAATCAGAGCAAGGTTTACGATTGCGACGGGAACCCTCATGTCGGAGGGCCGTCTATTATCGGCGGCATGATTATCTGGGGGGCTATTGACGCCATTGTATCCCTGCCCAATTATCCGATATTCGTATTACCTTGAGGCGAGTTAAAGCTTAACGTTAAAAATACGCGCTAACCCAAATGGATTCTGTCGACGGCACGGTATTAAGCCTTGGATGTTTAGAAAAGCGGTTCCGTGCGACTGTAGTCATCAGCCACATCTAGCGCGCCGCGAACGGAGCCTCGGGGCGCGAGGCTATCCTGTAACGCGCCAAAGTCAAAGCGCCCTTATATCCCTACGAAATAACTATTATACCAATCAGCTTTCAAAGGCGGCGGAATCTCATTCCGCCGCCTTTGGCTTAATCAGCCCGGTTAACTCCCCCGTATACAGAAGCGTCAGCCTGTGCATGGCTCTTGTGCATGCGATAAAGAGCGGGCCTCTATCCATCTGTGAACAATAGGTCCGGTTATCCGCCCGCGGTATAACGACCTCGTCAAACTCAAGGCCTTTCGCCATATGAATGGAAACTATCGACACGCCTTTGTCAAAGCTGTTGCTGTCCGGCGAAATCAGGTTAACCTCATACTCAGGTGAAAGTTTATCGTACAGCGCTTTTGCCGCGCTGTTTGTTTTGAGGATGATGCCGAGCGTTGCGCTGCCTCTCGACTGATAATCGAGTATTTCCTTTTATATCCGGCTGATCTCTTCCTCTTTGTTCTCACACCGTGTTATTATCGGCTCTTCCCCATGCCGTTTTACGGCCTCAATAGGTACGGCGTTCTCAATACGCGTAGCAAAAGTAATAATTTCATAGGTGGATCGGTAGCTTCTGGTAAGCGCAACAAACTCCGCGCCTTCATAAAGCTCCCGTAAGTCCGAAAGGGTATGCGCATGATAGGCTTTCACCGCCTGCCCGAAATCGCCTAATATCGTCTTCGGGCATGGGAACAGACGGTTGAGAACGGCGTATTGAACAGGAGTATAATCCTGCATTTCATCAATGACCATATGTTTCACGCCGCCGCCCTCCTTTACGCCCTCAAAGGCCATATGCAGGTAGATATAAGGGAATACGTCCGCCCACTCCAGCGTTTTGCGCGTTATAACAAGCATTTGCGGCGCGCCTATCGTATGATAAAAATCTTTATACAGGGCTAGTGTGTTTTTGAACCTGAGCATTCCTGTCAGGCTTTTTAAAATTGCCCGCACGCTCGGAAGTTCGTCCTGCATGATATTTTCCGACTCAAACCGGTGATACAAATCATCCGCGACCATCGCAAGCTTCTTCTTTATGGAAAAATTCCCATAAGCGAGAAAGCGCCCCCTTATCCAGTCTTTTTTTGCGTTGAACCGCTCAAATGCATAGTCCTTAGGCTCGAATACGCTTTGCGGCAGCGTTGCGATATATTCATCCATAAGGGCCTTAAACTTCATGGTGGATTTAAAACGCACACGCTCCGCATATTGTTCATTCCGCATTTCAAGCGGGTCCGCTTCCTGTTCAAAGTAAATATTCCGGCCTAAGACCGATTCAGCAATATCCGTAAAGCCCATTTCCAGAACCGGTTCCTCGCCGAGCTCGGGAATGACGCCCGCGATATAGTCCCCGAAGACTTTATTCGGAGACAATATCGCAATGTTCCGAGAGTTCAAGCTGTTTTTAAAGCGGTAGAGTAAAAATGCTATACGGTGAAGGGCGATTGACGTTTTTCCAGATCCGGCACACCCCTGAATAATCAGCGTTCCAGAACTCTCATTGCGGATAATCCGGTTCTGTTCCCTCTGTATCGTGGTAATTATGGATTTCATTTTATTATCGGACGTGCGGGATAGCTCCATTTGTAAAACAGCATCCTGCACATGGGCGGAGCTTTCAAGAGCATATTCCATTACGCCGTTTTGAATTTTGAATTGGCGCTTACGGGTCAATTCGCCGTTAATCCTTTGTGAGGCGGCGTCGTACCCCGCGGGCCCTAGCTTGTAATCATAAAACATACTCGAGACGGGCGCGCGCCAGTCAAAGATCATCATCTCATTCTCATGGATAAATGCGGAGCGGCCGATATAGTATTTTACGGGCGCTTCCCTCCCAGTTTCTCGGAAATCAATCCGGGCGAAATAGGGGGATTCCCTCAGCTTAGCAAGCTTGCTTTTTACGCTTACCGCGAAGGCGCCGGACCGATCCGTTTGCCCGAGCAGCCGTTCGTTTTGAAACATTTCATGTGGGTCTATCTCGCCACGATATTCCGCCATATAGCGTTTGGCGTCCATATATTCCTTATCAAGCCGCTCCACTTCGGCGTCCGCGCTTGACAAGGCCGCGTCCAGTTTACGGTTGATTTGAGCTAGGTGCTTAATCTCGTCAGGAAACTTCGCGCCGGTCATATTATCATTATTTCTCATGTTCGCCCTCCTCGGAAATAACAAAGCGCTGCGTGGGATAACCGTATTCAACCAAGAGTTCCGCCTCCGCGAAGCCCAAGCCCTTGATCTCCTTACGGCGCCCAATGTCCGCGCGGTCGCCCTCCCTGAATGTGGTAATGCTTATTTGCTTACCTTTGAGAAATTCGTTCATAGCCTTATCAAGAAACGCTTTTGGCAACCCCCTTTTTCGATACAACGGGTGACAGCCCAAAAAATCGATGCTCCCGGTATCGTACGAAAAAAGCATGGCCCCTATGGCAATTTCGCCATTTTTCAGAATAAGGGCCTGTCTTGTGCGTATTCGATGATTTAGAACCCCGATATATTCGTCTTCGTTAAAGCATGGATAACCGTCTATCGTTAGACGTACAAGATTCATCCAGCTTGGAATATCCCCTTCCTCCGCAAACGCAATATCCCATTCTTTTTTATCACGATTGTCCGGTATATGATTACTCCCCTCAAGCTGAAATTTTAGCTGAAGCGGATAAAACTTTTCATTCTCGCGGTACTTTCCGGGAGGCGTTTTGTACATGGCAGTAAATACATTTGTAAACGCCTGCTGGCTCTCATATCCTGAAAGAAGAGCGATATCCATTATGGCCTTGCTCGAAAAAACCAGCAGCTTTGCCGCTTCCGTGAGCTGCCGCCTTTGAAGATATTCGTGAGGCGTAAGGCCGACCGCATCAGTAAAAGTGCGGTGTAAATGGTACTTAGAATAATGGACGGCGCTTGCCATTCCACCTAAATCCAGTTTCTCCGTCAGATGCGCTTCAATATAATCGATGACGGTTGTTATTGTTTCTATATAATGGTTTGGCATGTTTCGCCTCCTTCCAAACTATTATTATACCCATCTTCCGTACGCGTTTTTTAATCATTCTTGCTATTCAAGGTTGTTAAAACAACTATTATATGGCATAACCTAACCAATACCGTATGCTTCTGCCGTGAACTTATCGAAAATATGCCCGTAACGCTTAGTAATAGAGAATTTAAAATGAATTCAATAATTCATCATTAGGAAAGTTTGATAATCGTCTATAAAAGATTATTAATGATTTTATCTTATTATATTGTCGATTATCAGCCATCTATATATTTCTGACACGATTGCAGTTTTTCGTAGGTAAAATGTATAATATAAAGGTGTAATTTGTTAATTTAACGGAGGCATTATGAAACGCAGTCTTATATTTGTTTTAGCGTTGGCTTTTATTCTCACAGCCTGTTCAAAGCCAGTACAAAACGACGCAACGCCATATCCGACCGTTGAGCCGGAGCCTTCGCCTTCGCAAATACTGGAGACATATTCTGGGATGGAAGCAACGCCGCTGCTTCCAAGCGATTCGCCGTTCGCTACAGACACTCCGAATGAAACGACGGGAACCGAAACCGTAAAGCCCACTACAAAGCCTAGTCAAAAACCCACGGCAGCGCGAACGCCAAAGCCTTCCACACCTAAGCCCGTATCTACCCCCAAGCCTGCCGCGACCGAAAAGCCCGCCGTAACGCCCAGGCAATACGGGTCTGGGGATACCATCGGCGATATGGATCCGGATGATTACAAAGCTCGTTATGTCGGCAGTAAAGAATCCGATAAATACCACTATACCTCCTGCCGGCACGCAAAGCGCATACTTATTGTAAACGCCATATGGTGGAAAAGTATTGAGGGTGCAAAAAGCGATGGGTATATTGCTTGCGGAACCTGTAAACCGGGCTAACATGTCCGGCGCGGGCGTAGGTCGTTTGATACCCGCCGCCTCGGGTTCCATAGTTGCGGCGGTTATATATTAATGCCGCCGGGGAAAATTTCTCTTCCGCAGCCATAATGCCGGTATTTATGTTATATTATCGTAAAAGAACCGCTCGCGCTCTGTATCAATGAGCATATCAAAAACTCAGGAGGTTTAATATGAACATCGTAGAGCAGTATTGGAAACTTATAGATGAACGTAAATGGGAGGAGCTAGCCGGTGTTTTTCATCCGGACAGCATCATATATTGGCCAAATACGAATGAAAAATTCAAGCTCGATGAATTTATCTTAGCGAATAAGCGCTATCCTGGTAATTGGCGAGTTACCCTTAAACATGTCATGGTAACGAATAACGCGCAGATTTCCGTAGCAAAGGTTATTAATGAAAGCAAGGGAGTTTCCTTTCACGCCACTTCCATTTGCGAAATTAAGGATGGGAAAATACTCTCGCTTCATGAGTATTGGGGCGATGATGCGCAGCCGCCTCAATGGAGGCGAGCGCTCGGAATCGGCAGCAAAATAGAGTAAATCGAAGTGCATCTTTTAAGAATGCTATCGGCAGGCATGACTAAAGCGGCTGTAGAATAAGGGTATAGCGTTTATCGGGGAGCATGTCTTCATTACATTTCAACCTTATTCCGAAGCGCCTGATAGCTCAGCGCTAGAATACCCTTGGACTTTGTGCAGGTTGTGCTTTGCTAGTAATCATTCCTTTCGGTTTTAAGCGTTAAAGCCACGGCTCATCCTGCATTGATTCATCTGGTGCGGCCTGGTTTATCACTTAGCGAAACTCATAAGTGCAATATGCTTTCAATATCGCTCACCCCATTTTCAACGAAGAAGAAAATTTCGTGCATATGTCATTTTACTTTAATCGAACCTTATCGCGTCTACTATCTGGATTTTGGACGCGTAAACTGCTGGAATCACACTGGCGAAAATCCCTTGGAGCAGTACAAAACAGAACATCCTAGCAACTATCCTCAATGAAAAATGCACGCGGAACTCGGCTATTGGCAGGCTATTGAGGTACAGCTTAGCAAATATTAAACCGATAACCGTGAGAATAAGCGCGATAAAAGCCCCGATAAGGACGGTAATGCAGCCTTCAATTATCATTTGCCTTACGATATTTACATTATCCGCTCCGACGGTCTTGCGGATTCCAATTTCAGGAATGCGCTCACGGATGGAGAATATCATGCTGTTCATGATAGTTAGCCCTGAAATGACCATGATGATGATCATCGCAATTGATAAGGCTCCTCGCTCAGGACAAGGTCCTGGCGGTTAACGATAAACTCGCGGTAAAACGATTCGGTTACCGGCTTAACACTTTCGATCGGGCCTGCATCTGTTTGCTTAGCGGGCTCTTCAAGATAGAGTATGCCTACGGTTAAAAGCGCGCATAACAGCAGGATTGCGGCGGTATTAAAGAGTTTTTTCATATAGTCATCCTTCCGGCTATCCCTTAAATAGGCTTAGTACCTCTTCTTCAACATGGAAATACTCCATATAAAGGGGATTGCACTGAATATGGAAAAGGCCCTTTTTATCGTTCGAGATATATTCAATATCGATCCCTGTATGTATCAGCTTAGGCGCGCCCGCCCCTTCGACCGTGACGACCGGCAGGATTATAAAGTAAACGCCGGGTTCAAGCGTGATGCCGCACGTGCCGTTTACGGCGCCTGTTTCCTTATTGTCGTAAACGCCCGGGATTACCTTGTCAAGCTCCATTTTTTCGAGGGGCTCGGAAACCGCGCTTTGATACTCCTCTTCTGTATAGACAATCGCATTGGCCGCATCCAGGCCGATGTTATTTAAACCCATATCAAAAGAAGTGATGGTTGTGTGTTCAAGCACGGAAACATTAACGGCTATAGCCGGTATTTTCAAAACGCCGGATTCCGTCAGATACACCGCCGCGTTCATCGTGCCGTATTCAAAACATCGGAAGTAATCTACCTCGCCTGCAGGCTGCATCCCTTTCATCGGATCAGCGAGGTAACCGATTTGGCCGATAGGGAAGCTTTTTGTATCGCCATTAATAAAATTCACTTTCAGGCTTGCCAAACCGAGGCTTGCGTCCAAGCCGGAAAATTCGACTGCCATCATTCCATGGTAGTAATTCCTATCGCCGGCGCTGTACAGCGGAGAACCGTCAACATCAAGCTGCGATATGGAAGCTTTAAGCGTTTTGTTTTCTGAAACGATTTCAACGGATATAATTTTATCCGCCGCCCAAACGCCGGACGATTCGCCATTGGTATAGAATATTAGGTTTATGAGGCCGGATCCGCTGTCAAAGCAATAAGTCCGCTCAACGAACTCCGTTATAACCGCGCCTCCGTCCGCCTCCCGGTAGGCGGGCAGCAGCAAAATGAGCAGTATGATAATTATGGCGAAAGCGCCCTTTAATCGCATAGCGTTAGCCTCCTTAAGATAAAGTTAAGCGTTCGTTTACGGCTATGATCCATTAGCTAACGCTCTGGAGATTTGATGGAACGCATGAAACTGTCGGTAAATCGATAGAATGCTTTGAACCGGTATAGCTGCATCCACCGATTCCTTTTAAGTTATCAATAGCCCTTTCATTAACCCAACTGACTCAAACGCCCCATCCGCACGTGGGCAAGCGACAATAGGTATAGGATGCCGAAGCTGCGGGGGCGGGATGAAAGCCGAAACAAAAATAAAACATATTTGCTGGCAGATTGATCAAAAGAAATGTATCTTAATTCATTATAACCTCCTTAAACCAGTCGAAAATCATTTTCAGAACCGTATCGAACTCTTCCATGTAAGGCTATTATATCCCCCTGTTTTTACCATGTCAATAATGAACTGTTAAAATATCCAGTGCAATTCGGCCTGAAATATATTTTGTTTTTCAGGGCATAGCCTGCATCTCAATTTCATTTAATACGGTTAAACGAGCTTTTCGCTTAAATAACAGAGTGGCCAGCATATGGTTAAAACGCTGTGTCGAAGAACTATTTCGCTCAGCTTAGATAGAAGCTTAAATAAAAATAGAGATTAATTATCAGGATAACATATATATTGACATTTAATTCCATTTGGTTAAAATAGATTATATATATAACTCGATTATTACATTATTAAGAAAGCGAGCGACAGCAAGATGAGGTACGGCAAAACGAATTTGGCAATCATTTATGACGACGATATTGGGTTATTGTACGACGTGCCTACAAATTTAGTGCTGAAGGTTCCGCCGGAAGCGGCAAGATACCTAGAGAAAGTACAGAACAGCTCAGATATTGAGGAAAAACGCAAATTTGAGCAGTACATGAACAGATATACGGAGTATCGGGTTCAGACTATTCCATCACACCATACGTTTCTTGACGATAAGTCGCTTACTAAGCTGACGGTAATGCTCGCGAATACATGCAACCTTGCCTGCAAATACTGTTTTGCGCACCAGGGCGCATATGACAGCTACAGCCCGCAAATACTGTCCCCTGAAAAGGCGGTTGCGTATATTGGCGCTCTGATTAAGGAAAGGTTTAATCGAATCGATCATATCCAGTTTTTCGGCGGTGAGCCGATGCTAGGATACCTTGCGATGGATGCGATTTGCAGCCTGACGGAAAGCATGGCCGAACGGAGTATATTAAAGGATAAGCCCATATACACCATCATAACAAATTTAACGCTGCTTGACGAAAATGCGCTGAAAATCATTAAAAAGCATGATATTAAAGTAACGGTAAGCATAGACGGGCCTAAGGATATACACGACCGTCACAGGGTAGATGCGGATGGGAAAGGCACCTTCGATATTATTGAAGACAATATAAAAAAACTGGGCCCACAATTTAAAGCTATTGAAGCCACATATACAAAAAAGCATTTTGAGGATGGCTGGACGCTTGATAGCTTGAAAGATTATTTTTTGGAGCGATATGATATTAAAGAGGTCCTCGTCTCCTGCGCATTAGGGGATAATGCGTTTTGCTATAACCCCATAAAAGAACCCATCCCCATCCCCGAAAAGCAGGAGATCGATTCGGAAAAAGCGCAGCTGCTCAAAGCTTTTTCTCCCGAATTTCAGAGTGATCTGCTCTGTACCGCAGGATTTAATGCATTATGTTTAATGTCAAACGGCGACTTATTCCCATGCCACACGTACGCGCTGGACAGGCGCTTTAAGATGGGCTATTACGACCCTGAGGCCGGGTATGACAGCATGAATGAGCTTTGTAAGGATGTATGGGAGCTTTTAAGCGAAAATAATAAAAATGAAAACAAAAATTGCCAGCGCTGCTGGATGAGAAAAATTTGTAAAAAATGCCTTGCCCAGGAATTATTCTTCAACAGCTATGGCAAATACACGCTTTATCCCTGTGAAAAGCATATTTCTAATTTTAAGGGGTTTCTTTTATTTGCCGTAAAGCAAGAGAGTTCCTAATGATGTATAATTGATGAATTGACGCAAATTCATAAAAGGAGGTGAGATTTAATGAATATGGATAACATTTTTGGCATGAAGTTCCAGGAATATCATGTAAGCGATATTACTATATCCTCGGATGTTGAGGAATCATTGGCGCAGGGTCGTCCATGTGGTTGGGGCTGCCAAATGATTTGCTAGTATATGAAAATTAATTATTAATGCTTGGTCATGCAATTCATCAATTTAATACATACGGGGGCGTCTGCAAAACAGGCGCCCTAAAACTGTAAATGTAGCTTGATTCTTCATTAAGATTGTCTAATTTGTATTCGAGGAAATCTCTTATTAGGAAGGGTTTTTGAACGGTCACGAAACGAAATTGTTATAAATATAAACAAATAAGCCAGAAGGTATCGAGCTCTTTTCTAGCTAAAACCAGCTCAATTGATACAACATACGAAAGGTCAGCAAACGGATATTTTTTCACGATTAATTATCGCAAAAAAGTAGTCATATCGCAAATGTATGAACCGTTCAAACACAGCTGCTTATGATGACTGGGAAAGATGCTTATTGTCTATTTAACATTCTCATTAATATCCCCCTTGTTTAATATTTCATTTATCATTCTATTCTCATGAACAGTATTTCCCCGGAAGGCTCAAGTATCCTTTCGTACTGGTAAATCCGCATTTATTATAAAAACCCACTGCATCGTCCGCCGCACCTACCAACCAATGTGAATCAGGGTAATATGCGATACAGCGTTTTACTATTTCTCGACCAATTCCTTGACGTTGATATTCCGGGTCAACAACCAAATCAAGGAGATATGAACGAAATATTGTATCTGACAATACCCTCGCCGCACCAACCAACCGTTCGCCATTCCATGCCGAAATAACAAGCGTGGAGTTTTTATGCCCGATGTTAAAGTTGACATCATGTTCAGGGTTTGGCATGCCGTTTAACCAACCTGCTTGTTTGTATAGATGGATGAGTTGGTCACAGGGCAAAGCCTTTTGGATGTTGTTATAAGTGATTTTTTCATTCATTGATATATCCTCCTGGTAACACCAACTAATCTATATGATAATCTAACACATTATAATGCTTGACTATTCAGAAATCTTTTGTAGCTCGGTTAGATAAGGATAAAACCCAAATTTAGCATAAAATCCATAAACTTCTTCATTTCCAACACTCACTTTTATAACTGTTTTGTTTGAATTTCTCCGTTTGAGCCAATCCAGAGCTTGATTCATCATATTACCAGCTATATCTTTTTTGCGATAACTCTTTGTAACAAAAATCGAATCTATTTCGCCAGTCTCAGCAACTATACTTGCTATACAATATCCTACAAGTGCAGTATTATCATGAGCTAAAACGATACATAACTGACCATTTCGAGAAGTGGAAAGCAGAGCTTTTTTTCTCGCTTCAAAAGTATTATTAGCATAATACTTTTTATTATATATAGATTTCTCAGCATGCAATTGATTTAACTCTGTCCACAAATCTTTAACTCTGTCCAACAGCTCCTCGTTCCCTATTATATAATTAATTTCAGTTTTCATAAAATTTACCTCCAAATATAAAGTACAATAATGTCGCCTCATTATACCAAATTTTATCCACACAGTATCATTCAATTGTGAAACCTTTTAGGTTTTCAGCTTTTCGCGGTATAACCAAATGAGGCAATATAGATTCAAGCAGGAAATACCGCATCAATTATCACTGTTTTATCTATCGCTAAATGATGCCAGAATCACTCTCGGTCAGCAGAAATTGAACCACCTCTTTGGATGTTTCCTCATCTCAATATATCAGTACATAGAGATACTATTCAGTAAGCGCCTGTAATAAGCGCCATTCACCATTGTAATAAGAAAGCGGCGTGTGCATAATTGCGGGCAGGGTTCAGAAAATCACGGAAAAAGCCACCCTTCAGCGATGGCGATTTCCCCTTCAAATGCGAAAAAGCCAAGTAATACTGGGCTTTTTCGCGTGGTAGAATTGTAATAACTCTACCGTTTTACTCTGGTGGAGGCGAGGGGAATCGAACCCCTGTCCGAAAACCTGTCAACAGGACCTTCTACGAGCGTAGTTGATGATTTAAAATTCCCTCCGCGAAGCCCCCATCAACAGGGTCGGCGCTTCGGTAGCTTCATAAATCCCGCCTGCGGCAAAGCTTACGCAGGTTGGTTCCCCACATTAATGACGCCCGTATCCGCCGTCGTGGGCAACGGCGGGCGGACGGTTACCGCAATTTACGCGGCAACGGGTACTGTATTTGTTTTGCCAGTTACTATCTGTCCCGTTTTTTACGAAGTACGGGTCTTCGGCTCGCTTATCCGGCCTCCATGATCCCCGTCGAAACCATGTACGCCCCCAAGCAAATTATATTATACCATAAGTTATGCGCGTTTAAAAGCCCTCTCGCAGACATGAAGAATAACGCATATTTCCATGTAAAACCGCCGTCTGGACAAATAACGCAAGGACTCCAACAAAGCAGGTTCACGCCTGATTTTTGATCCGATTCAATGCGCATCAGGCGAAGCTTGCGAGTTTCTCGGCACGTTCTTAGGCTTAACGCGTGAGTTTTTACGAAACATAACCCTATATTTTAATGACATCTCATCTATATCATTCATTTCCCTATCCGCCAGAAAAGATAGTTATGCTATAAGATTATCCGGGTTAAGCATATACCAGACTACCCAACAGGCCGTCTGCCGCCTCTACACAACGTGTGTAAACACGAGTTCGCAAGGGTTGGGTCTTAAACATAAGCAAACGCATCGGACCCAGCGCACTTATCAATCCGTTCATCCTTGACGCTCCGTTAAGGCTTATGAGTTATAGATAAATGAACAAATATAACGTTAATAACAATCCTCACCCTGAAACCTTGCGGAAATAGCGTTCCGATCCGTCGGGTACGGGCAGAGCGCAGGCGCAGTCGGCAATGACACCCTTCTTCGGCGCGCAAGCCGGTGAAAAACCCGAAAGCTCGCGCGCGCCGTAGAATTTCGTTCGCAAGTAATTGTTAACGTTAATTGATAAACCTTTGCGCGAAAAAGCCTATCGCATTTTATTTACTCTGGTTCATCCCCTAAATTAACGTCAATAACCGGATTCGATACTAATAATCCGGTTATCAGGCCCGGTCCTTAAAACGCCGCTCAATATCCCGTTTAGCGTCCCTCTCCGCGATGTCATGCCTTTTATCGTAAAGCTTCTTACCCTTGGCAACCGCCAATTCCACCTTCACGCGGCCATCCTTAAAATACATTTGGAGCGGGATCAGGCTGTAACCCTCCACCTGGGAAAGGGCGCCCAGCTTCTTGATCTCCTGCTTATGAAGCAGCAGCTTGCGCGTGCGGAAAGGGTCTTTGTTATTGATGTTTCCCTGCTCATAGGGGGATACATGCATACCCACCAAAAAGCATTCGCCGTTTTTTACTTGAGCGTACGAATCCTTTAAATTCGCCTTGCCGCCGCGGATGCTCTTTACCTCCGTACCCGCGAGAGCGATCCCGCACTCGTAGGTATCCTCAATAAAAAAATCATGACGCGCCTTTTTGTTCTGCGCAACAGGATTAATCCCCTTTTTCACGGGCATCCACCTCACCCCCATTCGCCTAATAAATAATTACCATCGCGCTTTGCATCTTAGAATTTACTATTAAAATTTAAACCGCTTTAGCGAAGCGCGCTTATAATATACAGCCTATCATTTTTTCCGCTCTTTTTCAACGCCCCGAGCCTTTGGAAGGGGCCGCGCGCCGCTTTTCCTTCCTGAACCTCCGTTCTTGCGTTGCCCGCATTCCTTTTGAACCAACTCAAAGTCGATATTGGCGGATTCCATATCCACCCCCGCTATCTTCACCTTCACCTCGTCGCCAAGCCTATACACGCGGCCGGAATTCCGCCCCACCATGCGATAATTCTTTTCATCGCACACAAAATAATCGCCGTCAATGGAGGCGGCGCGCACCATACCCTCCACCGTATTGCTCAGCTCCACAAAAAAACCGTATTGCGCGACGCCAGATATGATTCCTGTTTCAACAGCGCCTATCCGGCTTTTCATATATTCGCATTTCTTTAAATCGTCCACCGCCCGTTCGGCCTCCATCGCCACGCGCTCGCGTTCGCTCAGGTGCCGCGCCTGCTCGGGCAGCTTCTCAGTCCAAGCGTCAATGCGCTTATTGTTGAGCCCCCCATGCAGCATTTCCTTTAAAAGCCTGTGGACGATTAAATCCGGGTATCTCCTTATAGGCGATGTAAAATGACAGTACATCGGCGCGGCCAGCCCGAAGTGCCCAAGGCAGCTTTCGCAATACCTCGCTTTTTTCAAGGATCTGAGCACTACGCGGTTTACCACATTTTCTTCCTTGGTGTTTTTCGCTATGGCCAGCACCTTTTGAAGCGCGCGCGGCTGAATGTTGGACAGGTTTTTTATACCATAACCCAGCGTCTGTAAAAACGCGTTAAGCTCCGTAAGCTTTTCCTTATCCGGCGTTTCATGCACGCGGTACATCATGGGCAGCCCCATATCGCGCATATGCTGCGCAACCGTCTCGTTCGCGATGAGCATGAACTCCTCAATCATTCTATTCGCAACCCCGCGCTCGGCTTTCTCCACGCCGGTGGCGCGCCCGGAGTCGTCGAGTATGATCCTCGCCTCGCTTAAGTCAAAATCAAGGCTCCCACGTTTTACCCGGTTCGCGTTCAATACGCCCATCAGCTCCTGCATATCCCTTAACATGGGCAGCGCGTCCGAATGTCGGGCGCATAGTTCGTCGTTGCCGGATAGCATTTTATTCACATCCTCGTAGACCATGCGTCTGCTCGTACGTATCACCGTTTCCGATATACGGTGGTCAACGACCTTACCGGCGGGTGTTATCTCCATTATGCACGACATCGTCAGCTTGGTTTCCTTTTCGTTGAGCGAGCATACGCCGTTACTGATTTCCTTAGGGAACATCGGGATAACCCGGTCGAGCAGATAAACGCTCGTGCCGCGCGAAAAGGCCTCCTTATCCAGCGGCGAACCCTCCGCCACATAATGGCTCACGTCAGCGATATGCACGCCCAGAAGGAAATTGCCGTTTTTCATCCGCAAAAGGGAAACCGCGTCGTCCAAATCCTTCGCATCGGCGCCGTCGATAGTGATGGCGTTCCATGCGCGCAGATCCTCACGCCTGAGCACCGTATCCTCCTCCACCGGCTTGTTGGCCGCGCGCGCCAGCCGCACCGCGCCTTTGCCAAACGCCTCGGGTAGATCCAGGCGGCGAATAATGGAGAGGATATCCGTCCCCGCCTCTGTTTTCGCGCCGAGCACTTCCGCTATCTTACCTGCCATCGGCCTTCGCCCGTCGGGATAGCGCGTTATCTCCGCCACAACCTTGTCTCCGGATCCGGCGCCGCGCAGATCCGAGCCGCTTATCATCATATCCATGGGCAGATGCGGATCGTCCGGAACCACATAACCGCCGGACAAGCCGTCTGGCTCAAACGTTCCGACGATCCTCCGCATGGCTCGCACAGCTATCATGACCACCTCAGCCTCCCTCGCGCCCGTGCGGGAAAGCTGCTCCGTAAGCCGGACCCAGATTTTATCCCCATGCATCGCGCCGTGCATAGCATCCGCCGGTACGAAACAGTCCGGCGAACCATCCTCAGGTATAAAAAAGCCGAAGCCGCGCGCGTGCCCCTGTATCCGGCCGTAGACAAGCCCCGTCTGTTCGGGAAGCGCAAGCCGGCGTTTTTTGGTTATAACCAGGCGCCCTTCCTTGAGCAGCCGTTCAACAGCGGCGGCGGCAGCGTCCTTATCCTCAAATTCTTCCATTAAAGCTTCCGGCGGGAGCGGTTTACTCTCACGCCTCAAAGCGTCAATTATCTGTGTATCCAAATTAAAATCCATCGTTCCTTTCTTCCTTTGTCGTTAGAGGTCATATATAGTATGGACAAGCGGGGAACAAGCCAATCACAAGCATAAAAAAACGGTATGCCAACAAGCGGCATACCAGCTATACTCAGGCGTTGTTACCGTCAGGTTATCCTAATATCATAAGCGTTATGGCCAGCACGCCGATAATAATGGCGCACACAACCGTAATTTTCTGGTACTTGGCCTCTTTGCTGGCAGCCTTGCCGCGGTTGGTAAAAGACTGGGTATCGCCGCCGAAAGCGCCGCCCAAACCCGCGCTTTTTGTGGACTGCAATAATACCACCACGATAAGCAACACCGAGGCGAGCAGCATGACGATGCTGATAATCATCTGTGGAATATCCATTGTTCTTAACCTCCAATATTGGACTGCAAGCGTTATTCTAACACGCCGCTACAAAAAACGCAAGCATTTCCTTACCGAATTACGGTATTTATTGCTTTAAGAGGATACTTTCACCGGTCATCTCGGCCGGCTTTTCGAGACCCATTAAATCAAGCAGCGTAGGAGCGATATCGCATAACCGCCCAGATTCCTTAAGCCGCGCGTCAAGGCGGGATTGATCCGCAAGTATAAACGGGACCGGGTTGGAGGTGTGCGCAGTGAACGGCGTACCGTCCTCAGCCCGCATTTTTTCACAGTTTCCGTGATCCGCCGTGATTATTGCGCGGCCTCCCGCAAGCAAAACCGCGTCCAGCACTTTTCTTACACATTTATCAACCGTATGAACCGCCGCTACGGCAGCCTCCATATCGCCGGTATGCCCAACCATATCCGGGTTGGCGAAATTCAATATCATCACATCGTATACGCCGCTCGCTATACGCTTCGCCGCTTCATCGGCAACCTCGTACGCGCTCATCTCCGGCTTTAGATCATACGTAGCCACCTTGGGCGACGGTATTAGCGCCCTGTCCTCATTTGGATACGGCGCTTCCACGCCTCCGTTAAAGAAGAACGTAACATGCGCGTACTTCTCCGTTTCCGCGATGCGAAGCTGCCTCAGGCCAATATCGGAAAGATATTTCCCGAGCGTATTGTCCGGCGTATCCGGTTTAAACGCCACAAGCAGCCGGTTTTCAAAGGCCTTGTCATACTGGGTCATGGAAACGAAAGTAAGAGGGAAAAAGCCCTTCTCGCGCTCAAACGCGTCAAAATCCTCAAAAATCAAAGCGCGCGTGAGCTGCCTAGCCCTGTCCGGGCGGAAGTTGAAAAAGATAACGCTGTCGTTTTCGCCAAGCGTGGCTATGGGTTTACCATTTTCACTTACGACAGTCGGTACGATAAACTCATCCGTAACGCCGCCGGCATAGGACTCGCCGACGGCCTCCGCCGGATCCTGAGCGTACGTTCCCACGCCCCGCGCGATGGCGTCGTACGCCATTTTGGTGCGCTCATAGCGGTTATCCCTGTCCATGGCGTAATATCTGCCCGTCACGGTGGCGATTCTACCGCAGCCTAGCTCCCTGAGTTTCGCCTGAACGCTTTCAATATAACCTTTCCCGCTTTCGGGCGGAACGTCACGGCCGTCCATAAAGCAGTGGATATACACACGTTCAAGCCCGTTATCCCGCGCAAGCCTTACCAGCGCGTAAAGGTGTTCAAGGTGGCTGTGAACGCCGCCGTCTGAACATAACCCCATCAGGTGCAGGGAAGTGTTATGAGTCTTACACGCGTTGATGGCTTTTAAAAATTCTGGCTTGCGAAAAAAGTCCCCGTCCTCTATGGATTTCGATATACGGGTAAGCTCCTGATATACGATTCTTCCCGCGCCGATATTCAGGTGGCCCACCTCGGAATTTCCCATCTGCCCGTCGGGAAGGCCGACGTGCCTTCCCGACGCGTAAAGCTTCGTATGCGGGTAGCGGTTAAACATCTCCATGATGTTTCTTACGCCGTCAGCGGATATGGCGTTCCCCTCTTTGTTGTCCGAGCACCCGAATCCATCCAGTATAATCAACGCCGTAACAGGCTTCATTGGGTTCCTCCTCTTGAATAAGCGGCGCTGCCCGCGCCGCCTGTTGTTATTAAAATTACTTTATCATGCCCCTAAAAGCAATCGATAGTATGCGCTTTTTCCATGCGTTATCGGGTATTTGGAGCAATCCTTTTCTTTTAGCCGGCGTCAAGCAGGCCAGATGCACAACAACACATCCAGATATATGACCGCCCGCACGAATAAACACAGGACGCGGCGGGCGGCAGCAAGGCTTACGAATGAACGATCTGAGCAAAATCGACGGCTTTTAAACTCGCGCCGCCGATAAGCCCCCCATCTATCTCGGGCATGGCCATCAGCTCAGCCGCGTTCTTCGCATTCATGCTTCCGCCATATTGAATGCGCATTTTTTTCGCTGTCTCTTCCCCGTATCGTTCTGCGAGCGCGCCGCGTATCGCGCGTATGGTATCGTTGGCCTCCTGCGCTGTGGCGGTTCTCCCCGTGCCGATGGCCCAAATCGGCTCATAAGCGACGACAGCCTCCCGCGCGTCATCAGCGGAAATCCCTTCAAAGGCGGCCTGGATCTGCGCGGAAACATGGCCTTTCGTTTCCCCGGCTTCCCGCTGGCCAAGGGTTTCGCCCACGCAGATAATAGGGGTTATCCCTCCTTCTATCGCGGCCTTTACGCGCGCGTTAACGGTTTTATTCGTTTCACCGAAATACTCCCTTCGCTCGCTGTGGCCTATGATAGCGAAGTCAACGCCTGCCTCGCTCAGCATTCGCGCGCTAATCTCGCCGGTGTATGCGCCCGCAGCCGCCCAATGTACATTTTGCGCGCCCAGGCGTATATTGGTATCCTTTATAAGCGCGGCAACCACGGGAATGGCAACGTAGGGGGGGCATACCACCACGTCGCAAGCGGCGTCCTTTACGAGGGGTATCAACTCAGTGATAAGCTCTTTTGCCTCGGCTGGAGTCATATTCATCTTCCAGTTGCCGGCGATTATGGGTTTACGCATAAGTAGCCTCCTGTGTTATTATGTTTGTCAGCGTTATTTTGTTAACGCGTAAGCGCTTTAAATACGCTCCATTGTTATAAAGCGCGCCAAATATACCGCTTTTCGGCCCGAACGCTATTTATCGTTGAGCGCCGCCACGCCCGGCAGCGTTTTGCCCTCCAGTAGCTCAAGCGAAGCGCCGCCGCCGGTGGATATATGCGTCATCCTATCCGCATAGCCCAGCTTCTTGACAGCACTGGCCGAGTCGCCGCCGCCGATTATCGTTACGCCCTCGCATTGGGCGCATGCCTCCGCAACCGCAGCGGTACCTTTTGCGAACGCCGGGAACTCGAATACGCCCATCGGCCCGTTCCATATAACGGTTTTTGCGCCGAGGATTTTATTCGTGAATAGATCCCGCGTTTTCTCGCCGATATCCATGCCCATCCAGCCGGTGGGGATATTGCTTGACAGCACCATTTTCACATTCGCCTCCGGCTCAAACCTGTCCGCAAGCACCGTGTCAATCGGAAGGACCATATTAACGCCGCGCGCCTTAGCGTCCTCCATCAGCTCTGCGGCCAGGCCGATGCTCTCCGCATCCAAAAGGGAGTCGCCAATCTCATACCCTTTGGCTTTAAAGAACGTGTAGGCCATGCCGCCCCCGATAAGCAGGGTATCGCATATTCCAAGCAGATTTCGTATAACCCCAATTTTATCGGCGACCTTCGCGCCGCCCAAAATGGTTACGAACGGCCTTTGGGGGTTCTCGAGCGCAGCGCCGATAATGCCAAGCTCTTTACCGATTAAAAAACCGGCCACGGCGGGCAGGTATTGCGCCACCCCGGTTGTGGACGCGTGCGCCCTATGTACGGCTCCGAACGCATCTGAAACGAAAATATCCGCCATAGACGCCAGTTCTTTTGCGAAATCTCGGTCGTTATCCTCCTCCTCAGGGTGAAAACGAAGGTTTTCAAGCAGCAATACCTGCCCGGCCTCCAGTTTCTCCGCCTTCGCCTTAGCGTCCGGGCCGATGGAGTCGCTGGCGAAGGCTACCGAAACGCCCGGAAGCAAGCCGGCCAGCCTTTGCGAAACCGGTTTAAGAGAAAGCTTGGGATTAATCCTGCCCTTAGGCCGCCCCAAGTGCGAACAGAGTATCACCTTCGCGTCGTTGTCAATCAGATACCGTATTGTCGGAAGAGCGGCCTCTATGCGCTTATCATCGCTCACCTCGCCGTTATCCGTCAGAGGCACGTTGAAGTCAACGCGCACCAGCACCCGTTTGCCGTTGATCTGAATATCCTCAATTGTTTTTTTAGCCATCGAACATTGTCCTCCTTACTGCCAAATCCAAATCAGATTAAAACTACCGTATAAAAGCTGAAGGCTCTAGCCTGCCGCCCCGCAAAACCGTTTATCGGCAAGTTATGACATTAATAAGCCAACGCGTCAATTAACGGATGAAATGCGAATTGCTCCGCGCTTCAGATATATTATTTTACCATATCCCTCCGCCAATACAAGCTTTTTCTATTTGCCTGATCGATGAGCTAAAAAAGCCGCGAAAGTGAACGGCAAACGCCGACAATTTTCGGTCACTTTGGTTATCGTGTTAACAACGCAAAGGCTAAATTCATTGCTGCAAAAGTGCGGGCGCGCTCAAAGAAGGTAAACTTAATCGGCTGGAAAAAGGTCATCCCCTTATTATAGGAAACAGCCGCGTAACCTGCAGCCGCCCCCAATGGCACGGTAAAAGAAAAGGAATGAGGCTTTAACCATACGCCCAACGAACCTACTTATTAAGACTGTTTTTCTCCACGCCCGTTTATGGCGTCCGCCGTTCACGCATTATTCACACAGAACCAATGAATGTACAAGTTATATCCCATCGTCTGCCACAATCATATAGTATGATTGAATCACGGTAAAGAGCGGGATACAACGCAGGGTGCATGCCTCCCAATATGACAAAGCAGCTATCCCGCGGCGGCGGCTACGGACTATCGGGCCGTTAACCATAGATAGATTTTTAAAGAAAGGGTGTGACGCCATAGGTTAGATAACAAGAAGCTTTTTGGTTCAATATACCTCCTACTTTCCTTCCTTAAAATAAGAGGCCGGTTCAGCATAGCATCAGCTACAGAACCGGCCTTGGCTATTCTTTCCGCTTATCATCATGCGCCCTTATGCATCACAAGCTTAATATGCGCGCCTGTAACCGGGTGCTGTGATGGAATCAGCCATCCATGCTTGAAAGCCGCGGGAAGCGGGCGCAATGCCGCAGTTCCCATGCCTCTTTTTACCCTATTCATTTAAACGGTTATTTCACAACTTAATAATCAGATGCGTCAGACAACAAACAGGACTATGTAGCTCCATAATTAAATGATTTACCTGGTTTTTTGCTCGCCCGTTAATCGTGTTCGTCGTTCACGCATTATTCACACAGAACCCATTGAATGTACAATTTATATCCCATTGTCCGCCACAATCTTATAGTATGATTGAATCACGGTAAAGCGCGGGATACAACACAGGGAGCTTGCCTCCCGATTGACAAAGCAGCTACCCCGCGGCGGCGGCAACGGACTTTGGGGCCGTTAACCATAGATAGATTTTTAAAGAAAGGATGTGACGCCTATAGGATAACGGATAAGTAAGCTTTTTGGTTCAATATACCTCCTACTTTCCTTCCTTAAAATAAGAGGCCGGTTCAGCATAGCATCAGCTACAGAACCGGCCTTGGCTATTTTTTTCGCTTGCCATCAAAATACGCGCTTAGAAGCGCCTTGCATTGTTCTTCACAAACGCCGCCTATAACCGGGATACTGTGATAGAACCAGTGATCCGCAAGATCCGCAACAGATCCGCAGCAGCCCTGCCGTTCATCAAACGCGCCGAACACCACGCGGCCAATACGCGCGTTTATTGCCGCGCCTATACACATGGCGCATGGCTCCATTGTTGAGTAGAGTGTACAGCGCTCAAGCCGCCAGGAAACGAGCGCGCGCGACGCAATCTGTATAGCAAGCGTTTCGGCGTGGGCTGTCGGATCTTTTGCCGCTTCCGTACGGTTATGCGCCCGCGCAACCACGCTCGCTCCATTTGTAATCACCGCGCCGACAGGAACCTCATCCTCCTTAAACGCAAGGCGGGCCTCCTCTAATGCCAAAAGCATCATACGCTCATCTGTACTCATTATGCATCCCCTTCCCGCTAAACTCTTCTTCGAGCCATTATGTTCATCAGCAAATATAGCATTATAAAAAGCTTTTCATATTTATAAGGCGCGCTGGTTCCCATGAGCAAAAGCCCCTGCTGCGCGGGACTATAGGCGCCGCGAGAATGCCGTGCCCGCAAATTTAATTTCACAGCATACGGCTTATTCAGCGCTGATTCCACGGGTAAACCGCGTGCCGATTTACCGTTCAAAGCTACAAGCAGAACACAGCTTATAAACGCACATTTGTATGCCCTAGAATCATGAATACAGGTCCCATATAATCATCAGAGCAATACTTAATGCGCAAATCAGCATGGAAAGCGCGTAGCAAATCTTCTGCCTCACAAACAGTTCGCTCCGCTTCCACGTTACGGCTATGCCGGCCGAGCTTAAAACCACCAAGCCCGTTAAAGCGTAATTCAAAATGAAGTGGACGCCGCATTGCCGGTATGTCAGGTTAAATGTGGAATAACATAGGAGTATTCCGTTATTCAATATCAGCAGCAGCCCCGATATGTTTAACGCCGCCGCAAGCTTAGAGGCCAGGGAGCTCCTCCACATCTGTTTTTTATTGCGTATTGCGAATACTATCATACATACCGCCGCCGCTATAAAATACAGAGCGCACGCGTACATGGCGGCCGTACTTAGATCGATGGCCAATACGGAACGCCCGCCGCGCGCCGGAACAAACTCACCATCCCCCAGCAGCACTTTTTTTACCTCGCCGTCCTCCATGTGAAAATACACGTAGCTATCCCTTCCATCCCAGAAGAACTGCGGCTTAATTTGAGTCATCTGATTTGAGTAAAATGTCACATACCCTTTAGCGACATATTGCGAAGCAAAAATGCGCATATTGATATAGAGCAAGCTGCGTGTCCTGTCGCCGTATTTCACGGCGCTCAGCGATAACAGCCCCCGAAGGTATTCTGCAAACTCCCTGTGCCCGCTTCCGGGGTGATCGGCCGGCATATAATCCCCTGCGAAGCCCGCTGCGACGGGCATTTCATCATTATTATCAGGGACGACGTCCGAAGCCTTTCCGATTACTGAATTGAATAGCGTATTTATAAGATAGTCGTTATTATCGCTGTTGGACAGCATAATATACCCTGCATCCGCTTCCGGTGAGAATACGAATTCCCCGCCGTATCCGGAAAGTTCAACGCTTAGCCCAAGCGTTCTCACTGCTCCTCGACGTTCCGGTATGCCGTGGGCTATTCCGGGGAAATATGGCGTTACTGAATAGCTGTTTTTTAACATTAACTCAAGCGTACCAGCCTGCTCAAACAGTTTCCCTCCAGAATCTTGCGGTATCAGCTCTAACATAAGCTTGCTTAAATCCGAAATCGTGCCGTACGCCCCAAAGGCTGGGTAGAGCGTTGGAAGCAGCCCCGTATAATCCGCCCCGATAGGCGCGGCCATGCGATCCGCCAGTTTAGGGTTATCCGTACCATCAGGGTCTATTGAGCTATCCGCCATATCAAGCGGCTTAAAAATGCGTTCATTTACATATTGGTAAAAGGGGGCTCCCGAAACCCGCTCGACAATATATGCCGCCAGCGCGGTTGCGTAAGCACTCTCCGTACGAACCTCTCCCGGTGCGTATATTTGCTTTGGTTCGCCAAATCTCAGGATTTCTTCAAGCGAATTTATCCCGCCCTCCGGCATAAACGTCTCTACCTTCCAACACTGCTCCCAGCCGGCGTTTTGGTTCATGAGGTTCTCAATAGTAATCGCTTCGTCCGTAAAGGATAATCGGCGCAGGAACCCTTCAGGAAGATATTCCCGGATATCCTCTTCTAGGCTGACCTTGCCCTGCTCGTAAAGCTGCATCACGCTAATCCATGTAAGGATAGAGGTTATTTCTCCCCAGCGATAAACGGTATCCAAGCCATTGTCCGTTTCAACGCTGCCGCCCGTGACGCTGAAAAAAGCTTTACCGTTTTGAATGATTGCGGCGGCGCATGTCGCGTCTTTAATATTAATACTGGCCAGGTACTCGTCTATGCGCTCCTGAACATCCTCCGCCTTCATGCCTGAAGGAAGCGCGGGCAACCCGGCCTCGCCTTCCGCTTCGCTCAGAGCGAAAGCCGGGATGCTCATTACAATGGTTAAAACAAGAAAACACGCTAACGTTTTTTTACCCATCCGTAAATCCTCCAAAACATCGCCCTTAGGACGAATTATTTATCCAGTCACAATATTAACGATATTTTTTACCGAGATAACCTTTCGCACCGTCTTTCCTGCTAACGCGGGCTGTACGTCGGGATGCGCCAGCGCCGTTTTCTCAACCTCCGCTTTATCCATGCTGGCGGGTACGGTAATACGCGCCCGAACTTTGCCGTTTATCTGCACGCCAAGCTCAGTTGTATCTTTCACGAGCTTTGCCTCGTCATAGGCCGGCCACGGGGTTAAGTACAGCGGCGTTTCAAAACCGATAAGCTCGTTTAGCTCCTCGCTGATATGCGGCGCTACGGGCGAGAGCAGCGCGAGCAGGGTTCTCATTTCGTCCCTTGTTACGCCGCCCCCGGCATACGCTTCGTTAACGTAGCTCATCATTGCGGCTATGGCCGTGTTGAACTTCATCCGCTCATAATCCTCGCCTACCTTTTTAATAACGCCATGCGTCAACGCCTCCATTTCAGGGCGTATCCCGCCGCCTTCAACGAGCGTGTCCGCAAGGCGCCAAACGCGCTCCAAAAACCTGCGGCACCCTTTCGCGCCCGTTGTCGACCAAGGAATTGTCTGATCGAACGCACCCATGAACATCTCATACAGTCTGAACGCGTCCGCGCCGATTTCATCAACGATCTCATCCGGGTTGATGACGTTGCCCCTGGACTTGGACATTTTCTCTCCGTTCTCGGCTAGCACCATCCCGTGGCTTGTGCGCTTTTGATACGGCTCAGGCGTGGAAACCACCCCGATATCATATAAAAACTTGTGCCAGAAGCGGGAATAGAGCAAATGCAGCGTGGTATGCTCCATACCTCCGTTATACCAGTCCACAGGCAGCCAGTAATCCAGCTTATCCTTGGCGGCTAGCTCCTTATCGTTATGGGGATCCGTATACCTCAAGTAATACCAGGAGGAACCAGCCCAGTTGGGCATGGTATCGGTTTCACGCCGCGCGCTTGATCCGCAGCGAGGGCAGGCGGTTTGAATCCAGCTCTCCGCGCGAGCCAACGCCGACGAACCATCCTCTGAAGGCTCAAAGTTCTCTATATCAGGCAGCTCAAGAGGCAGCTGGTCGTACGGCAGCGGTACCCAGCCGCACTTGTCGCAGTATACCAGCGGTATCGGCTCCCCCCAATAGCGCTGGCGGGTGAAAACCCAATCCCTGAGCTTATAATTGACCCTGCGCCTGCCAAGCCTGTTTTCCTCAAGCCATTCGATCATTATTTTCTTCGCTTCCTCCGCGTTTTTCCCGTTGAGGAATGAAGAGTTCACCATCACGCCGTTTGAACTGCCCGTAAAAGCTGCCTGTTCAATATCGCCGCCTGAAACCACCTCAATAATAGGAAGATTAAACTTTTTAGCAAAAGCATAATCGCGCTCGTCATGCGCCGGAACCGCCATAATCGCCCCTGTTCCATAACCCATCATCACATAATCCGACGTCCAGACCGGTATCCGCTCGCCGCTCGCGGGGTTCACCGCAAACACGCCGGACAATGGCACACCCGTTTTTTCCTTCGCAATCTCGCCGCGTTCAAAATCGGTCTTGCGCGCCGCCGCGGCCTGATACGCCTTAACCTCGTCCAGATTTTCAATTCGCCCCTCCAGTTCAGCGATAATCGGGTGCTCCGGCGATACCACCATATACGTAGCCCCAAACATCGTGTCGGGGCGGGTTGTGAAAACCTTCAGCGCCTTATCGCACCCTTCGATCCGAAAAGACGCCTCAGCGCCCTCGCTCCGCCCGATCCAGTTTCGCTGCTGCGCTTTTACCCGGTCGATAAAATCAACCAGCTCCAGTTCGTCTATAAGGCGCTGCGCGTAATCCGTTATCCGCAGCATCCACTGGCTTCGCACCTTCTGTACCACCGTGCCGCCGCAGCGCTCACACACGCCTTCGACAACCTCCTCATTGGCGAGGCCCACCTTGCAGGACGTACAGAAGTTTATTGGTATTTGAGCTTTATACGCCAGCCCGTGCTCATACAGCTTTAAAAAAATCCATTGCGTCCATTTATAATAAGAAGGATCCGTGGTATTGATTTCCCGCGACCAGTCGAAGGAAAAGCCCAGGCGCTTGAGCTGAGCGCGAAAGCGCGAAATATTCTCCTTAGTAACCTTGCGCGGATGCACGCCCGTTTTTATTGCGTAGTTTTCCGTTGGCAGGCCGAACGCGTCGTACCCTATCGGGAACAGCACGTTATACCCCTCCATCCGCCGCTTACGCGCGATGATATCCAACGCCGTATTGGAGCGCGGGTGGCCAACGTGAAGCCCCGCTCCAGAGGGATAAGGAAACTCTATTAACGTATAATATTTGGGCAGCGAAGGGTCGTCCTTCGCTTCAAAGCAGCGGGATTCCTCCCAGCGTTTTTGCCATTTGGGTTCAACTATCCGGTGATCATAATGCTGCGGCATGCTCTTTCCTCCTAGTAATAAAATAAAGCCTTTCCATCCTTTGAAATCAAAGAGACGAAAGACTTCCGCGGTACCACTCTTTTTGGCGCGACGCGCCCGCTCTGCCCCTTAACGCGGGATACACGCCGGCGCCTTACACCAGCGCCGGAGCTCCGCGGCGAGCTTCAGATCCCGCGCCCGGCGCCTTACACCAGCCGCCGCCTCTCTTTTGAACGCGTTGAATCCTACTGTTCCGCATCATAGCTTGTTCTTATAGTGTATTCATAACAAGTAAAAATGTCAACGCTAATCAATATTAAATGATCGTTGCGAGAAAGAGCGGCACAGCGGCGGGCACCGATCCCGCTTGACTCAGTTCGAGCATGGTTGATTATATTACGGATCATTCAATACAAATCATTTCCGTTATCTGATATTGTTAACGATAAGTATTATACGAAAATCATGATTTTGTTTAGCGCAGTCGCATCACACCTTTAATTTAATCTCCTATGCGCGGCGCTCTTTTTGACGGTTGCGGTTGATATTCATTTGCTCCGGGTTATATAATGGCTTATGGACGCGGTAAAGGCCCGCGCGTTAGCGTGTCGTAATAATCCGCAAAGCCGAAAATCATATAACGCCGGGTAACAGCCGCGGCCGGCGCCGGCAGGGAGCGTACCATGTACAGGTTTGATTATCATATGCACTCCAGGCATTCCTTTGACGCTCAGTATTCACCCAGGGAGATGGCCGAGAGCGCGGCGCGCGCGGGCCTTTCCGAAATATGCTTTACCGAGCATGTGGATTTTGACTGGCACGGCGAACCGCCGTGCATGCTGGATTATTTTGAGGAGGTTCGGCGCCTTATGCCGGCCTATAGGGGCGTGCGCATACGTATCGGTGTTGAAATCGGCCTTAAAGACGAGCAAAGCGCGCGGGAGGCATGGGATTTTTTAAAGGATTACGAGCTGGATTTCGTTATCGGCTCAGTTCATTTTGTAGATGGGGTGGATGCTTACTACCCTGAATTCTATTCCGGGCTGACGCAAAAGGAAGCCTACCGCAAATATGTGGGCGCGCTGAAGGCTGTCGCCGAGTCATGCCCTTATTTTAACGTTTTGGGCCATTATGATTTTGTGGCGAAATACGCACCTTATCCCAACCGCGCGTTGGAGTACTGCGATTTTCAGGATGAATTCGACAGCGTGCTTAGCCATCTCATTCAATCCGGGCGCGGCCTTGAAATCAATACGTCCGCGTGGCGGCAAGAACCCGCGTGGGGGCTTGCTCTCTTTAAACGGTACGCGCGGCTCGGCGGCCTTTTCGTTACGACCGGGGCCGACGCGCACGCGCCGGACAAGGTGGGCAACCGCATAAACGAGGCGGTTGAGCTCGCGCGCTCCGCCGGCGTGCCCTATATCGCCACCTTTGAGAAGATGAAACCGATTTTTCATAAGCTCTGATAACGCCGCAATCGAAACGATTCCAAAACGCTTATGGCGCGAAATCGTCTAATTAAGCAGACGGCGCGGGGATTAGCTGCACACATCCCCGCGTTTTCGCGAATTACCGAGCTTATGCCGCCGATGAGTCGTCGCCGATATACGCGTCGTTAATAATTCGTTCGCCGCTGCTCAAAACGATCATGAGCGTATCCGGCGCGTCGCTGATGTTTACGTGCCGCCCGGCCGATTGCCCCAAACCTATTTTTCGGATAGCCGGCAGCCTATTAACCAGCCTCTCGGCCGATTCCTCGTATGCCGGCAGCCGTTTTGCCGTACCATCATCAATCAGCATTGCGTTAACGCCAATGATATCGTCCCACTCGACCGCGATTACGTACATCCCGTTCGGGAAAGTTGTGCGGATTACCGGTTTTAACGCCTTTATATTCTTCATAAAATCCTCCTCAACATAACAAGTCAACACCTGAATTTATTCTACATCATTCGTTATGATGCAATGCAATTGTATGCTTTTAATTTATAAAGGTCAATAAACCTGACAATACAAGACAGGATTGCGCAAATGTAGATCTGAACGTCTAAATTTTCGGATAAACCGTTATTATTCCTTTTAATTCGCGCGAATATATTCTGACGATATATCGTTAATAATGACGTGGCTATGCATAGAACGCATAATTATACATCAATTTTCTGTATATTGGAATCGTCCGCGCCGCCACAAATCCGCATAAACCGCATTGTTGGTACATCACATGTATACGGTTGACAAGCTTAATTAATCGCTTAAAATGGTTTTATCTGAATTCAACCGTTGGTTGCGGGAATTTTCAACCGACCGTTGAGCGATTCAACTTCAGGTTTGTGTATTTGGGGCGGTTTGTCAATTAAGATGGCAGCATAGCCTCCGGCTGAGAGGGTAAACATAAAACATTTAATTGGAGGGATTACAAAATGGTGTTCAAAAGCAAGCAGGAAGAAAGCGGCGCCGCGGATCTTGGAAGGCGCATAAGCAAGCTTCGTAAGGAAAAAGGGTGGACGCAGGAACAGCTCGCGGAAATGCTCAATGTATCGCCGCAGGCCGTTTCAAAATGGGAGAACGGCAACAGCTGCCCGGATATTACGCTGCTGCCCGTTATCGCCAAGCTGTTCGGCGTAACGGTGGACGAACTTTTTGGCGTAGTTAAATCGCCGGTCGTCGCGGTTCAGGATGAAGGCTCCCGCCGCAAAGCCGATGAAATGGTACTTCGCATCCGCGTTTTATCCATACAGGGGGATAAAGTAAATATCAATCTGCCCATGAAGCTCGTAAAGGCCGGCCTGAAGATAGGCGAAAGCGCCATGAGCATGCCCAAAGTGAAAGCGGCTATGGGCGATGCGGATATCGATCTGGAGGCGATTATCGAGGCGGTGGAAAGCGGCGTAACGGGCAAGCTGGTAGAGGTGGAAAGCTCGGACGGGGATATCGTTGAAATAACGGTAGAGTAGCCATGCGCATAATCATTAAAAGCGCGCGCGGGCGGCCGCCGTGGGGCTTGTTTGCTCCAAGCTTCCTGATAACCTCCGCTCTTGCGCGGCGGATAATCGTCCGATTGTGTAACAAGCACAATATCGCGCTAAAAACGGAGGAAATTAAAGCCCTGCAAAAAGCGCTGAAAGAATCGCGCCGCCAATTAAAGAAGCAGCCCCTGATAGAGGTGGAATCTTCCACCGGCGAGCGCGTAAAAATCATACTATAACCGTTTTTATATAAATACCCGGCGGTTTTAATCCGCCGGGTAAGCGTGTCAAAAAAGCGGTTGCGTTTTTCAAGTTAAACGGAGCGCTTGCACCTTTGGCGCGATCAGCGCCCCGACAAGGGAAACCCTTGACGCACAATGCATTCGGAATCTGACCCTTATGCGCGTCAGATTCGGTTGGAAGCAGACGGGGGTATATAATACCCGCTTAAAAAAATCCCGCTTAAGCGCATAGCGGCCAAAGAAACCCTTGACGCGAATACTGCGATCCATTTTTGCACAAGAGAGCGAAACGCTGGTAATATTTTTGCGCCTTTTCCTGCCGCGGCCATATACTAAGCCGAACCGCAAACCGCGTATAAAAATCCGGCTGGATAAATAAACGAGTATGTAAGCGCGCTGTAATGCGCTTAACAACCTTCGTCAAATATAATCGGATATGCACGGCGTTTCATGCATAATAACCGTATCCAGGCATTCAATCGATTCCTTATCCCCTTCAATTCGTTCCATCCAGTGAAGCTGCCCGGCCGTTTTGTACCCTAACAGAAGGGTCGTTAACGTCCCGACGGACATGCGCACATGATATTTCGCCGTTTGGTTTGTAACCGCGCATTTTCCATCCGAGAACAGGATGTTGAAAGTACGGTTGTTCCAGTGTAATACCGGGTCCGCAATATCAAAGCTTATACAGGTTTCCCGCGACGCCGGGCGGCACCGGTAATCCGTGAGAAACTCCTCTATATCGATTATTCGCCCCATGATATAAGGGCGGATGGTTTCCTTTATCGCGCCGTCCTCCATATCAAACGCCACGGGCTCGTTAAAATACGTGTTCCCTCTCACTTCGTCTATCATGGATTCGTGCGCGTGGATATATTCCCAGAGTCCTTTTTGCGCCTCCCGGTTAAGGTAGATCATCTCCTTTACGTACATCACGTCCCCCTTTATCAGGTAAACCATGTAACCAAAAGGCTTTCCCGAAGCGTTGTAATATACCGCCGCCACCGTATCGTCCTCATCCCACCGCCAATATTCCTCCCAAGCTAACGTATTGCGCAGAAGGCACCCGTGCGTTTGATGCGCGAACTTGCTGTGCAGACCCATGAAATCCGGGTTGTCCCATTCCACGCGCCGCACGTAGCCCTCGGCCCTGGCTTTGCTTGGCATCTGGTAATCCTTTACGCTGAAGGATATCTTGTTTGAAATAATCTCCCAGCCAAACCTTCGGTAAAGCGGAATGGAGTACGGGTACAGCAGCGCGAGGGGCTGCCGCTTTTCCCGCATGCGGGTCAGGCTCTGGCACATCAGCTTCGCCATTATCCCCCTGCCGGAATATTCCGGGTACGTCGATACGCTGGTAATAAACCCTATCGGGTATATCTTGTTGTAGATGTTCATGTTTAGCGGGTAAACTGCGAATTGCGATATGAGGTTATCGCCGTCATAGCAGCCTAAAATATCCGCGCGTTCCAAAATCGGGAATTTTGCCTGCTTGATCTCCTCATCGCGCCAGCCAGCCTGCATTAGGTCCTGCTCCGTTACCTGAAAAGCATACCGCAGCAGCGCGTTATACTGCTCCAAATCATCCGTCGTCAAATAACGGATGGTGAAGGGAAACTTTGGGTCTGTTTTTTCCGCCGTTTTACTGTCATTCATATTCATTGCTCTCCTTAAAATAACCTTCGGCCTCCAAGCGCAAATGCTCCGAAAATTTTTCGATTGCCATTGCGAACCCGGGTGAAAACTCCTTTGCCGTCTTTTCCATGGCCCTGTTTTCAATCGCATAAACCTGCTTGAGAACGCCGCGGGCATAGTCGCGCCCGCCCTGCGTAAGGCGGATTAATTTTTCACGCAAATGCTCCCCGGCCTCCAGCGTGAGGTAGCCCGCTTCAATACATTCCTTTACGACGGTGTTTATGGTGGTTTTGGGGATTAGCCACGCTTCGCAGATTTGCGTTTGCGTATGGGCCTCGCCGTCGTCCAGCGCGTAAAGCAGCGACAGCGTGTTTTCCTTAAGCCCGATGCGTTTTGCCACCAGCCCGTAAACGCCTTCAATATGGTTTACGGCGAGCATCAGCCGCCGGACGTCCTCTCGATACTGCTCCATTGAACCTCCCCCATGCTTTCTGTACGAATCCGTACTGCCGGGTATTATAGTATGAATTCGTGCTAAAGTCAACAGCGCGCGCAATAACCTGGAATAACGCACGAATCGCGCTTTGACGCGCAGCTAACGCTATGATGATCAAAACCCCACCCTGCCCTATGCGCGTAAAAAACGCATAAAGAATAACAAACAGCGTTGATTATCCGATTATCCTCCTGTTTATCGTATGGCCGCGACGGGGCGGGGTAATTGCCGCCGGTTTGCCGTGCAAATAGAAAAACCGATGTTAAGCGAGCATTAATTGTATATAGAATCGAACCGGAAAGGGTGATATGCTTATTTGAGGAACAGTGAACGCGGCATGCGTTAATCGATAGCGGTTTGAGGGAAAAGCATGATTGAGATTGTATTTGGCGAGAGCGCGTGCGCAAGCTTGAAAATGGCGCAGGGCGTTGGCAAGGGTAAGTACCCGGGCGGAAGCGTGGGCGTTATCATCAGCCATGACGACGGAAGTAAGCCAACGAGGAAAGAGATCGCCGACGCCCGGCGAAACGCGGAGGCTAAGGCGCGTATGGAGTGGGAAAGCGCCGTCCCCCTCGGCGGCAGCGCTCAGGACGTTTTCGGGTTCAGCCTTGCGCTGAGCGTCGGTGATATCTCTGAAAATGAACCCGGCGCTCAGCGGCGGCGGGTATTGGAACAGCTTTATAGTGTCTATCCCAACAATGAGGGGATTTGCGCCGCCAAGGAGCTGCTCGAAGGGGCAAAGGGCAGCCTGAAAACGGTCTGTGCGCGCTCGCAAGCGGGGGAAGCTATCCGCATATGGTACAGCGACCAGCCGGATGAGCTTTGCGGGCTGTACTGGCTGCTATCGCGGCTGTATCGGCTGGAGGGCTTTGGCGGTCAGGTATACGTTATCAAGCTACCCGAATGGATTTTGGATGAGAACGGCAATGCCGTATCGGCAGCGGGCTGGGGCGAGGTTGCCCCCGGGAATTGGAGCAGGTTTCTTTCATTGCAAAAGGCTGTGCCGCCGGTACTGGTTCAGAATTGCGCGGCCCATTGGCAAGCGCTTGAAAAGGAGAACGCCCCCCTGCGCGCCGTGGTCAACGGCCGTCTGACCAGCATGCCGGAAACACTGTACGATAGCTTTATTCTGCGTGAGATCATGGCCGAAAAGAAGGAGTTTCAGGAAGCGGCGGTTATCGGCCGGGTTCTTGGGAAATACCGGCTCGGCGTCAGCGACTGCTGGCTCGCGCTTCGTATAGAGGAGATGGTTCGCGACGGAAGGCTTGCGGTAGTATCCGCGCCCGCGGGCGGTGCGCCCGCTTACCACCGCGTTTTAAAGCTGCGTAACGTGAGGCAGGGGTAGTTTTACGCCATGCTTTTTGCGCGTACGGTTTGACTTGCTTTGATGCTCATCGATAGTTAGACCATCATAGTAACTCTATATGTTCTATACCATGATTTGTTAAAGGATTTAAGCCGTGCAATACCCGCAGCTTAAATAGAAAGAACATGTAATGTATATTTGATACGACAGGAGCTTATGAAATCTGCATGCCGTATTCTGATTCATCTTGTTATTTCTTTGTTATATATGAAATTAAGTCTTTCATAGTATCTTCCATACTCTTTCTTTTTAGCTGACATTCCCATATGCGTAAAACGGTCCATCCGCGGTTCTCAAACAAAGCCGTTATCTCTTTGTCGCGTTTCATATTACGTTCTCTTTTCATAATCCAATATTCTTTATTATCTTCTGGCCGCGTATTTCTGCAATCGTGACCATGCCAGAAACAACCGTCAACAAAAATTGCCAATTTTATTTTAAGGAAGACAAAGTCAGGTCGTCCCTTAACTTTATAATTCCGTTTCCATCCAGTTATACCGTATTGCTTGAATGCGTTAATTAAACGCAACTCCGTTGTTTTGTTCCCATTTGAAGAAACCCGTCTCATAATCTCTGAACGCTTTTTCTTGTCAAAAACGTCTGCCAAGCTTCATCGTCCTTTCTCGTTCAAAAATTTGCAATAGAGCGTAACGGCCCGCTTAATTTGAGAACGGACGGAACCAGATAAATCATTAAACGCTGGCATTTGCTGTAATTTATAGAGATAAAATGAATCCAGCGAGTCGTTAATACGACATAATTTATCGGCTCGTTTTATTCGAGAAATGGTATCTCTGGCGGTTCTTTCAGAATATTTGCATTGAGAAAGTAGCCACGGTTTAAAATCGCCGTCAATAAGGTTCTTTTCGCTGTTTTCGTTAATAAATATCACATTAAGTAAAGCCTTGCCGACAAACTCAGCAAGCTTTACGGGAACGGCATTCCCTATCATTTGCTCCATTTCGGTCTTATTACCGCACCATTTAAAATCGGGAGGGAACGTCTGAATCAACGCTCTTTCCAGCGTCGTTAAAGAACGTATATTTTCGCGCAACTTACATGCGTCGTTTGGATGTCCTGGATATCCCTTGGGTATGGGTCGATTTACGCCGCGCATTGTAGGCGCGGGTTCGTCGATGGAAAAAATCGCCCTGCGGTTATAATTGCGCGGATGACGGTAATAAAAATCAAAGCCTAAAGTGTCGCCAAAGTAGTCTCTAAGCGTTGTTTCATGTCGACTAACATGAGCAAGAAGGGAATTCTTTGCAAAATTGTCAGGCTTATTTAACGCGCCAATGCAGAAGAAGCGCTTTCTCTTTTGCGGAATACCGCAACGGCTTGAATCTAAAACAATTTCAGTTAAACCATAACCTGTTTCCATGAAAATGCTTCTTGCACAGGAAAAAGCCTTGCTGTTTATCGCTCGGTCTACATTCTCCATCACAAAATACTTCGGTTTAACGTGTTGTACTATTTCTGCGAAAGCTTCGGTTAATGTAGCCCGGCCCGCTTCAATTCGCTTTCCAGCGTGTGAAAAATCTTGGCATGGAGGTCCGCCGATAATAATTGACGGTTCATATTTCTTAATTATTTTAACCGCATCTCTTACTTCAGATAAATCCATTCGGTAAACGGAATGTTTAAAGTTCTTTTCATAACAATTCGCAGCTACGTCCCAGAACTCAAACGCCGCCGCAACCTCAAACCCTGCGTTTTCAAATCCTTTGGATAACCCGCCGCACCCCGCAAATAAATCGATTGCCTTTAAACTCATGAAAATACCTCTTCAAATTTCCAGTTTTTAACGTTATAATTAATATGTATTTATTAGTATACTATTTTTTAGATATGACGTCAATAAGTTGACGTCGTGATTCTAGCTTTTAGGAGGATTTAATTATGCCAACCGGATTGTATGGAATATCTCATTCAAATCGTTCTCCTGAATCCCATTGGGGAAAAAATTGCTTTAATTCAAGCTTTCCAACCGCTCTCGCCGCGTATATGTTGGACAAGGGCATACCCGCTATTTATATAAAACTAGAAGATTGTGGCGGGGAGTTAAAGGTAGTTTCGAATGAAATCTCGTTACAAGAAGTATTTAATTGTGGAACGCAAACTTCAAGCGAACTTTTCTATTCATTTGAGAGCGTGTACACTCCCTATCAAGCGTATTCGTTTGATGAAATCGACAGTATCGATTTAGTCGTTAAGGATACCGAGGGCTGTTTTCTTTCGCCGCTGGAAGTAAAGCTAACCGTGATACCGTCGTCTGCCACGAGCCGCAAAGCCGAAATAGAATGGGGATCCGAACTTGTTGTACGCGCTGCGACTACTTCATATTGTGCGTTTGGGATGTTCGATTCGGTAAAAAACGAAAGCCGAAAGGTGAGGAACATTTTTGAAAATGCTTGTTCATCTATTCAATCGTGGGATAACGACTTTGAAATGACGCATAAATTATGTTCGTTATACGCCGCTATTGATAATTTCCAATCTATATATCATAACAGGCAAAAGCCTTTAGTTATGCAAACGTTATGGAAAACGCAAGGGCAATCGCCTTTATTGATGGAGCAGGCTTTTGATATCGTTGTTTGGAGCGATTACGCTTTTTCCCGTCTTTTCCTTGACGGTTCAAACCAACCAGCCGAAACAATGAAAAGAGGTATGCGGGCTTCCGCGCGATTGGCGCGCTGTCTTTGGGAGTTGAGTAAGTCTGAAAAAATACGCGTACGGGATATTTACCGCCAAATGGCGTTTAACAATCAGACAGATAAAGAGTTTGCGATTTCAGGGGATGTTTGGCGAAAATATGTCTCATCAGACAGGATACAGAATCTAGCTCTCAATAAAAACTCATTAAATGATATTATTAAACCGGGTTATATTGATAAACTCAATCCGGAACGTCGTTTTGATCAAACGCTGTATTTTACCATGCGCGGCGGCGAGTAAACGTCGACGGTTCCCTCAAAACTAAAATAGAATACCGCTGGCAGACATTCGTGCAGGAACACGAGCTTGTCTGTTCGTAGGGTGAGAGACCACCCTCCGCCGGTAAGCCGGACCCAGCGGCATGAATATAGTTTAGCACACTGTTTTATCGATTTACATATGAAAAAGCGTTTTTATAAAAACTTTTAGCATAGAAAGGTTTACATGCTCGAAATGAGTTCCTTGGATTAATGTGCCAAATGCTCTAAAACTACACACCTACTCCGCCCCCATACCACAACTATTATGCGGACTTGCCTTCTGAACTCAACAATAACCTGTGTAGTATAATATATTTTTTAGCGTAAAAACATATTCCGTAGAACCGTAAAAAATGCATTTTATATGATATATAACCCAAAAATCATCCTAATAGCCGAACAAATTATGAACTTTTACAAAATCCCTAAATTTTCCTATTTTATGCTTGACTTAGCCTGCTCCAAACGTGTAATATAGCATTAACAACTAGATAAAGCTGGCGTAATGATGTGCAGGAACACATTATTACTGAATTAGGTGACAGACCACCCAACCCAACCGGATAACCGGCGCCAGCGGTGCGATCATTATATCATGCCGCTCCCAGTTATACAAGGGTTAAAAACAGCGTTATGCCATATGAATTTATCGGGCCGCGCGGGTAGTTTCACCTGCGCGGCCCTTGCTTTTTAGTTTTTATAATACCTATTCGGCCAATCAAAATGAAGGAGGCAAACGGTACCATGCTTTAAAAAAGCCTGCCCGTCATGCTTGCATTTTAAATTTTTTCGCTTGAATTTTGTAAGGAATTGGTGAACGAGACGGTTCCCTCAATCTAAAATAGAATACCGCCGGTAAGCCTGCGTGCTGGAACACGCGTCTGGCTTATCTTTCGGGTGAAGTAACCACCCTACTCGACCGGATAAACCGAACCCGGCGGTGAGTATAGTTTAGCACATTGTTATACCGCTTTACAAGCGGTAGGTTCTGCTTTATTATTTTCGCCGCCCGTCAAATGGTCTAAACGGTTGGCTAGCGGATATTGCTTTCCATGCAATTAATGCCGCGTAGGGTTTATGGGGTTTTCCCCGCATCCCCTGCGCGGCGTTTTGTTTTAGAGAGGGTTCCGGGTTACGCGTTCGCTCCCCGTCTTTACGGGGGGCGGGCGTGGTAATCATGGGGCCCTCGTCCATATCGCATGGGAGGTTTATATATTATGTCCCTATCGCGCCCTCATTCCGACCGGCTAACCCAAATCTACAAAAGGTTAACCATGCTCTACGGCGTTTCGCCGTCGCGCCTACACAGCGCGGCAGTCGCCGCTGTTGAAGCTTCCTGGCACGCGGACGATCCCCGTGGGCGGGAGAGCTTCCGCGCCCTGTTCAATCAAATCATGCCGGATGTGGATGAATACTTTCTTACCCTAAGCCGGCATGCCGGCATGTGGCCCCCGGCCCTGCCGCTGCCCCTATCCACGCGCGTCCCGTGGGATGCGCCGCTCTATCCAGAATCGTGCTTGTGCGGTTCGGATGATTCACAAAATGATTTAGGTTTTGATTCTGAAATTGAAATATATACCGCTGCGCCCTCAACCTGCGCTGCGCCTGAACCGGGGGGTTCTTCGCCGCGGGATGCGCAAGCTTCCTTATTAAATGCCTCAGCCGTACTTAATAGTGACGCAGCGCCCAAAGAGGCGGCAGACCCCGCGCCTTCGCCGACCGCTTCGGATTGCTCCGAGCAAACGCCCATTGCTTCCTCCTGCCCCGGGGCCGTGCCTCAGCCTTTATCGGAGGGAAGCGGAAAGGATACCAATGCCCGTATCCTTCCGCCCGGCCCCGGGATTTTAGATTCAAGAATTGCGGAATCCGCCTTAATTGATAACGGCGTTCCGGCAGACCCCGCGGCCTCACAGCCGCGCGGTTCAAAAAACGCTGAAAATACTTGCTCGCTCTCCTCTCACCCCGGGGCCGATTCTCCGACTTCCGCGAAGGCGGTTCAAACGGATTCTTCCGCGCATATCACGCCTCCCGGCCCCGGGGCTTCCTCGCCGCGCGATGCGGGCGTCCCGAATATTTACGCGCAAGCATTGCGCGCCGGGCTGAACGACGTTAAAAATCACAATATAGGCTTGACCGCTTTGCTTTTTCTTCAAGATGAATTGGAAAGCTCGCTTACCCGGTTTGTGAAAAAGTGCTTTCCTGACGTTCCCAGGTATTGCGATGGGGAAGAGCTGCTGTCCGTATTTAAGGAACCGCTTTCCAACTTCCTGCTCGACCTGCTGTTCATCCTGTTTATATATATGTATACGCGCGAATCGTTTAAAAAGGATTATCCGAACGGCGCGGATACGGGCTTTAAATATCTCGACGACAGGCTCAACCGTTACTTTAAAGAGGATTATGAGTACCCGGCCTACCGCGCGCTCAGGGGTTCGCGCCCCGCCGCGCCGAAGGCCCGCGGCAAAACCAAGGGCCGCGTGAAGGCATTCCTGAACAAGTGGGAGATGGATAAAGAGCTTTTCCTTTACATCGCCCGCGCTAACGATGAGATCCAGGTCGTCTACTGGCGCGACCCTTACAGGTAATTTTGTTCGCGCCGCATATATTCTGCCGTCATATCCGCATTGCTGTTAACCAAATTGGCAAGCGGATTGACGAAGTGCGGGACGGTATCTATTGTATTAACGTGCGTGATACCTCAATATGCCCTTAAGCCGTCCCGCATTCCTCTTTAGCCTCCTCTCCCATACCTCTTGTTAGCCGAATAGGTAGGTATAGGGTTGGCGAAGTGCGGGACGGTTTCCCACTGCTTAGGCGTACTAAGCCGCCGTCCCGCATATATAACGAAGCCACGCCGCGCCGCTTACCGAGCAGAGCGATGCGCTTGGCGATAGCGGGATGGCCGTTCCAATATCTTAATATGTACATGTTCTGCCGTAAAGCCATCCCGCCATATTTAAGTTCGCTCTGCCCGCGTATTTCCTTCAACCGATGGTTTTACAGCGGGCTTGCGATAAGCGGGACGGGACTTGTTTAGTATTTACATGCGTGTATCCCAAACCGTCCCGCATTCCTCTTAGCCGCCTCTCCCATACCTCTTGTTGACCGAATAGGTAGGTATAGGGTTGGCGAAATGCGGGACGGTATTCTCCAAATGCCTCAATAAACGACGACCATTCTTGCGCCGTCCCGCATATATAACGAAGCCACGCCGCGCCGCTTACCGAGCAAAGCGACGCGCTTGGCGATAGCGGGACGGTATCTATTGTATTAACGTGCGTGAAACCTCAATATGCCCTTAAGCCGTCCCGCATTCCTCTTTAGCCGCCTCTCCCATACCTCTTGTTGGCCGAATAGGTAGGTATGGGTTGGCGAAGTGCGGGACGGTATCTATTGTATTAACGTGCGTGATACCTCAATATGCCCTTAAGCCGTCCCGCATTCCTCTTTAGCCTCCTCTCCCATACCTCTTGTTAGCCGAATAGGTAGGTATAGGGTTGGCGAAGTGCGGGACGGTTTCCCACTGCTTAGGCGTACTAAGCCGCCGTCCCGCATATATAACGAAGCCACGCCGCGCCGCTTACCCAGCAGAGCGACGCGCTTGGCGATAGGCGGGATGGCCGTTCAAATATCTTAATATGTACATGTTCTCCCGTTATGCCATCCCGCCATAAATAAAGTTCGCTTTGCCCGCGTATTTCCCTTTAACCGATGGTTTTACAGCGGGCTTGCGATAAAGCGGGACGGGACTTGGTCAGTAGTTACGTGTGTGATACCCCAATTTTCCTCCAAAGCCGTCCCGCATTCCTCTTAGCCGCCTCTCCCATACCTCTTGTTGGCCGAATAGGTAGGTATAGGGTTGGCGAAGTGCGAGGGAGCGACTAATCAACGCTCTTAGCGTCCGCAAAAATCCACGCTCCCCGCGAGGGGAGCGACGGAACTCAACGACCGTATGCTTGCCGACTTCATGATTTCAATCCACGCTCCCCGCGAGGGGAGCGACATGGAAAAGGTGCGCCCCTCATATTGAGGGTGAAGAAATAGTCTGACCTCATGCGAAAGCATGAGATGTGACGGTGATGATATTTTTAGAAAGCTAGCGGCTCGTGGTTTGGCTCGTGGTTTGGCTCGCCGGTGACCACAATGCCCATCTAGGAAGTAGGAAATATTCGACACATAATAATACCGAGGGTATACCTAACCAAAAATATTTTAGTGGCATATTCAGCAGCCAAAGCAATGTGTCGAATGCCAAGAGAGCACAGGGAACGCAACAGAGAATCTTATTTGCTTTTCTCCCTGATTCTACACCGTAAAATAATGTTGCGAAAAGCAATATATTTGCTATCACAGGTATTAAGGTGAACAGCTTAGTAGAATAAAACGATCCATAATTAAGGCCAACAAAAAAATCTTGTAAGTTTAAAAATATGCCGATAGCACAATAAAAACCTATTGACAAAAACAGCCACATGTTTTTCTTATTAGTAAACAAAACTACGCATAAAAATACTTGCGAGAATAAACCAATTAAACTAATTAAATCGTATCCATTAGATAGTATGATGTGTATAATTATATCTCCCAATGCGACCAACAAGCAGATAACCGCAAGAACAACGGAACCCCGTTTATATTTCGATAGCCGGCCATGATCTAACGTAGCTGGGTCTTGGCTTTTATCAGCTTGTACGATAGCGCCTTGATTGTGGGCGCTCTGCCCTACCCCGCAATAAGGGCAAGCGTTGGAAAACTCCGATATGTTTTTACCACAACTTTGACATACTCTCATTGGCTCACCTGCTTTTCTAAAAGCTCAAGTATGCGCTGATTCTGCCCCTGTTGAATTTTATCGGGCAAAGATGCGATATAAATACAGCCAAGGAAACTGAGCCAGAAGCATGCGACAAATGCGTGTACTTCTTTGCCATAGCCTTTCATGGCCGCCGCGTTTTCCATGAGCCATCCGATGATTAAATTAACAACAATATAAAGTAAAACGAGTAATATCGTTAACTCCATAATTTTACTCCTTATACCATATTCTGTTATTTATTTTATCATATTAAGAGCGGGGCGGCTATACGTCTAGCTATAATCTTTAGTATATAAATCTAAACACCGTCACAGGCTGGATTTGCAACCCAGTTAACATGATTATTTCAATCCACGCCCCCCGCGAGGGGAGCGACCCTCCGAAACAGCGGACATCATTTTCTCATTCATATTTCAATCCACGCTCCCCGCGAGGGGAGCGACGGCGGGGTTCGTCCGCATCGCTCAGTCCTGCAAATTTCAATCCACGCTCCCCGCGAGGGGAGCGACTGCGACATCTTGTGTTTAAGCATGCATACTCCACAAAATATCGTATTATCGTATCGTTATCAGAATATGTCAGCCTGTAAATGGCCCGAAATCTGGTGCGAAGCTTCCGGCGTTTTTATGTTTGCTTGGGTTCGCACTACATGGATTGTATCATAGAATGACCTGTGCTGCTATACAAAATGTTAATAATTGTACGCCGACCTTATCACGCCGCCCGCCCCTTTAAACGGCGCTGCTCTCGTATACTGTTATGCGATATACGCTTCGTCGGCAGCTATACCCAACATATCCAACTCCCCAACGGCATTAACAAGCCGGCTCCTGCTCCCGCAAAGCCTCATACCCTCTCACCCTAAGCTGGAGCGGGCGAATCAAAGTAAGATACATAGTCACTGGTCGCCTGCCGCAACATCAACTCATGCAGCTTTGCTGGCAAAAACAAATTTGCGGCTTGATAACTTTTCTCCATTGTGGCCTGTCAGATTATCTCACTAACTCCCTTTCATATCAGTATGACTTGTGTAATGACGAATGCAATTGTTGTTTTAAAAAAATGCTCCCGCGAGGGGAGTGGCCGAAAACCTCTAAGCGGTGCGTCCTAGCCGCATCTTTTAAAAAAACCGCTCCCCGCGAGGGGAGCGGCAGGACGCACAGGTGTGGAGCTATGCCGGTTTTAATCCGACGCCCTACGCGTGTTACGTTCTTATAAAAAATAGATTAATTATGCTATCGATAATCAATCGACACATTTTTGCGGGTGCGGAAAACCGCAGCCGTTCAGCCTTAAGAAAAATAAGCCATTATTCCATTGAAAAGGCCCACGGCCATTTTTTTCTGGTACGCCGAATCTGCGAGCAGGTAATCCTCCTCCTTATTGGACATATGGCCCATCTCGATGTTGATGATCATCCTCTCGCACCAGTTGAATCCCGTTTGGTCGCTCCGTACGGTGACGCCCAGGTTTGGCGCGCCGGTCGACTTGCAGAATTCGTCGAGCAGCAGCCCGGCGGCCCGCTTGCAGTCGCTAAGGTAAGGGTTTGCTTTGGGTATGAGCATAAAAGCCCCGCGCTTGTTCTGATTTTCGGATCCGTTGCAATGCAGGCGAACAGCGTAATCAGTTTTAGCGGCGTTAAAGAGCTTGGCGCGTTCAGCATTGGAAATATCCACGTCGTTTGTCTCCCGCGTCATGATGACCGTGGCGCCCTCTCTCTCCAGCATGGTTTTAAGCATAAGCCCAACATTGAGGTTTACCTCATATTCGCACACCCTGGTCCACTGGCCCTGCGTGCCGGAGGAAACCTTCTTTTTCATCTCGCCCGACCCGGGAGCGACCGGTTCCAGCCCGCTGTTGGAATGAGCCTGATGCCCCGGATCAATGCCGATGACAACGCCCGAAAGCGGGCGGCCGCCGGTCGGCTTTTTCGTCGGCGACGGCAAAGGAGTAGGCGTTGGGGATGGTGCGGGCGTAGGCGAGGGCGAGGGTGGGGGCGATACCGGAGATGAAGTCGGCGATAAGGAGGGTTCCGTACCCGTGGGTTCGATGACCTTGGGCGTCTGCGTCGGCGGGGCGAAAGAAGCGCAGCCGGCGGGAGCTATCACGCAAACCGCCGCCGCAAAAGCAAGCAACAGGAAACGCGCGTAAATCCGCCCGGCACGCGGCGCATGGGACCGCGCTCTTTCGGCTTTTCCAAAACGGCAGGCCCAATACGTATAATTCACATAGAACATTTTCATAGCATTCATCCCCCTTAGCAAATCGACCAATGCGCATAAGGTTTTATGAACTAATGATTTTATAAAACCGCGCGTTGAAGCTTCAACAAACGTACGCCGCAGGGTTCAAAGCGTTTAAGCATACGTTACAACACCGTTATTTCACCGCTTTGATAATGGCCGTGCCGCCGTTTAGATTCAATAATTCAACGGCTTTAAACCCCGCGCTTTTCATCAGCTCTGCCTGACGCTCAAACGTAATGGGGATATCGATATGCACGAACGCATCATCGGGAACGCCGTTTTTCCTCCGGCGGTATTCATAACTTTCAAGGCATATCGCCTCCTCTTCATCGCAGCAGGCGATATAATCGCACTCGATATAGTACCCGCCAGGCTTTATGGCGTGATAGAGCTTATCGAAAATTTGGTGTTTTTTATCATATTTAAAATGATGAAGCGTTTCAAAGGACGTCGCGGCGTCATACCGGTTACGCTCATACGGGTATTCAAAGTAATCCGCGCGGATAATCTCAATATCCTTGCCGCCGTATTTTCGTATGAGCTTATCGAGCATGGTTTCACATAAATCGACTCCCGTAACTTTTAGATCGGGAAACCTGCTGAACAGCGATTCGAGTTCAAGCCCCGTTCCGCAGCCGATATCGAGCAGGCTGCGCAGCCCGTCTTCAAAGAAGGACGCGATATGCTCATATTCGCCCGCAAAATTTTTTAGATGAACGTCCTCATATATGCCTATCCTGCTCGAGAAAAAGTCGGACATCCCTTCGACGGGCTGTTCTCTTACGCTGTCAAGCCAAGCCTTAAGCTCTTTTAAATACTCCTTTATCTCTTCCCGAGTCCTGACCATAGTCTGTAGCATAAAGCGCGCCCTTCCCGCAAACCCGCCGTAAGCAAATCATTTGCATTCATGATATTCAGGCCGTTCCGGGCGGGTTCGTTACGTATTGCCGTTTTCGGATAAGGGATTATAACATTACATATTGATATTGTCAAAATTAAACGTTAAGGAAGCGGAATGATACGTATATATACAAATTGCGGCGCGCCTCCATTATTACCGTGTGTTCACGGTATGGCGGCGCGCGTAGTATGCTTTATGTTCAGCTTAGTTTGATTGTGCCGGCAATGGAGGCCGGGGCAGCTTCAGGTACTCAGCCCTGGGGGACGGCGATGAGGAACAGCATATCGTTAAGCTCTTCCTCCTCAAAAAAATCATACATGGTAAAGTTGTAAATAAACCGCTCCGCGCCGTAAACGCCGTAGCCATCCTGATTATGATCCGTGGTGTCGTATGGGTCGGCTACTATAAGCACGTCGTCCTGCGTCGTTTCGGTGCCCATATCGTCATAGCCGATTATCACCTGCCAATGGCCGCCCCAATCGTTCCAAGCGACCATAATGGGAGTGCCTTCCTTAAGCTTGGACTGAATGAAATCGAGCGTGAAGACGTCGTACACCGTTTCGCCGCAGTCAAAGGTGCTATATAGGCTGAACCCACCCACGCCCTCGAACACGTCGATCATCTGCCTGAGCGACGTGCCTTCGGCGGCCAGGCCGTTTTCACGGTATTCAGAGAGGGTTTTTTCCGTTTCGCCCCCAAGCTTATCATAGTAGTTAAGCACCATCAGCGCGCTCACGGGGCCGCAGGACCATTCGCTGGTCTGCTGCATGGTTTTGAACTTTGGCAGTATGGTCAGCGAATCGTTTGATTCCATATTATAAAAATCTAGTCTTGAAAAATAAGGCGAACCCTCATGATCGCCCAGGCGCTCCGCGCTGTCCGCGCCGTCGTCTAGAGAAAGGTCGACGCCGTAGGGTATTTTCATCTCATCCGTATAATTGCCGCCTGAAGGCGCGCCATGCCCGGCGGTTGAGGAACAGCCGGCGGCGCAAAAGAGCAGGATGATAAGGGATAAAGAACATACAATTAAGTTTCTGAACGCTTTCATTTGATAATACTCGCTTTCTTAAAAATTTAATTGTACTTGTCATGAACACACCCGCATTTTGTATTATTTATTATCGGGGCCTATGATGAAGGCGACCCTCATTTTATTTATCCAACCATCGGTCAGTACTGAGTCTATATAGTACGGTCTACTTTTAATACTCTCCGCTCAACAAGTACGGCGGGTAAAACCCGCATAGATGTTTTTCAGCGCCTGTCGATTTAGCCTTGCTTAAGCCTAAACCTGAAAAGCGCGATTAGGCGCGGCCGTCCGCAATACCTCCTTTTTTGCACAATCTTTGTCATTATACCAGCTTTTGGTTTGAACGCAAGAGAAAATGTCGATTGATTATTTGAGAATATTGACATATATTCACATTTTGTTTATGGTTTTTATAGAGACTATACGAAATCCTGTTTCGGCATAAATGCGCGCAGTATCCGGCCTGACAGCGCGCCTCCGGGTGATGATGAAGCCCAGTAATCTATTTGGCGTAAACCCCGATTTCTTACTGCTGGAGGATTGAACTGATGAAAAGGAAGGCTGTAATTTCACTTCTTCTCGCCTTATTCATGGCGCTATGCCCAATCCTGCTGCCGGCCGGCGGCGCTCGGCAGGCGGAAAAGCCGCGCATTGGAGGAAAAACAAAACTCGAGATTAATTTTTCTTACGCTGACAGCGTTATTCATTTCTTGTTATCCGCTAAGCACATCATTTGATTTGCTCATTTTCCTATTGATACTTTTTAGCGGTTCTTTCCATAAGGCCGCTTTTGTTTGCAGCTATATGAAGCTTACGTGTAAATTAAACCAATCTGTCATAGGCAAAGAAATCCGAAAAGGAAGGGAGAAATGCTCTTACGGCCATTGAATATATAGGGGGTACATATGTTTTCATGAATGATGTTAATTTCAGCTTGATCGTCAAAAAATGATCATATATTGCAATCGCGGCATATGGAGGATATAATTGATAGAAATGTGCTGAAAAGGTGGTAATCGCCCATGCCCGAGCAAAGGAAACCCTCACGCTTGTCGGCGTTTCTTAAACGTAAAAACATCATTTTATCGCCTAAGGTTTATTTTGTTGACGCTATGGGTTCGATGGCGCTGGGCCTGTTTGCGTCGCTGCTGATAGGCACTATTTTCGCCACGCTCGGCGAACGCCTCAATGTACCTATCTTAATTCGAATCGCCGGCTTTGCCAAAAGCGCTACCGGGCCCGCGCTGGGAGCGGCTATCGCTTTCGCGCTCAAAGCGCCGCCGCTGGTGCTGTTCTCCGCTGCCGCCGTCGGTTTTGCGGGCAACGAATTGGGCGGTCCGGTAGGCGCGTTCCTGGCGGCGGTCATCGGCGTTGAACTGGGCAAGGTGGTTTCAAAGGAAACGCGCGTAGATATTATTGTCACGCCTGCGGTCACTATCATAACGGGCAGCCTTATCGCGATTCTGGTCGGGCCGGGCGTTTCCGCGCTTATGACGGGGCTGGGAAGCGTAATTATGAAAGCGACGGAGATGGAGCCTCTGCTGATGGGCGTTGTGGTATCCGTCATTGTGGGCATGGTCTTGACGCTGCCTATCAGCAGCGCGGCCCTTTGCATTATGTTGGAGCTTGGCGGAATAGCGGCGGGGGCGGCTACGGCAGGCTGCTGCGCGCAGATGATAGGCTTTGCCGTTATGAGCTTTAAAGAAAACCGCTGGAGCGGCCTTGTTGCGCAGGGCCTCGGCACCTCCATGCTGCAGATGGGCAACATTATAAAAAATCCGCTTGTGTGGATACCGCCTACGCTTGCGGCGGCTTTCACAGGCCCGATTGCCACGGTTGTTTTTGGGTTACAAAGCATTCCGACGGCCGCCGGGATGGGCACCTGCGGGCTGGTAGGCCCGTTTGGAATCATCGCCGCGATGGAAATGAATCTGAACGCATGGCTGGGGCTGGTTCTGGTGTGCTTCGTGCTCCCGGCATTGTTTACGCTTTTGTTCGCCTGGCCTATGAGACGCCTGGGCTGGATACGCGAGAACGATCTCAAGCTTGATTTATAATATCGGCGCTGCTTTTAGGCTGTATGGCCGCCCGCAACGAAATTGGTTCCGCGCTATTTCCGTCTTGCTTTTAGATTATGAGAATTTTTCATTTGAGAGGTAAAATGATGTACGAACGTATGCTGGATAAAAATCGGGAACCGAGAGTTGAAGAGATTAAAGAATATATCGGGGAAGCTGGCTGGGAGCGCTTGCAGTGCCTTGAAGGCCGCCTTGTACCGTATTACCAGCTGTCTAAACAAATCCGTTTCCCCTTCGGGAACCGCTACGGATGGTGCTACAAATTTAACCATAAAAGCGCGCACCTCTTCCACGTCTTCTTTGAAAAAGGGGCGTTCACGGTTACCATCCAAATCGGCGATAAACAGGCGGACAACATGGAAAGCCGGTTGGCTTCGCTGTCTGAAAAAGCTCGGGAATTATGGAAAAACCGCTACCCTTGCGGGGATAACGGAGGCTGGATTCATTATCGGGTTTTAGAAGACGGCGATCTTGAAGACGTGGTGAATTTCATATTTACCAAAAGAGCGCCTGTAATTAAAGGATAGGCGCATTCCTTTCTTATGTAAACATATGGGTGCGGCGCGTTTGAATTTTAGCAAAGGTAATGCAGCCGATTTTCAAAAGGCGTATGCAGAGTATATGAAGCATAACACGTCTAACCTTGCCGCCGTAGCCAGGCGGCGCTTACAGCGCTCCCTAATTTCCGTCTACGCTGGCTAGCTGCTTGGCTAAAAAAAGGCATGGGTTTCTTTCATCCCACAAGAGAGGGAATACCTCTAACGGTAAAAAGCCCATTTTAAAGTAGAATTGCCTTGTTCTTTCGTAATGCTCGGAGGCTGCGGAACTATCAAGCGTTTTAACCGTAAGGAATTTAAACCCGCCGGCGATACAGTGCCGCTCAACGCGGTCCATTAAGGCCGACCCAACGCCCATACTGTGGCAGCCGCTTAAAACGCCCATTACATACACCTCGGCGGTATAAGGGTTATGCGCTTTAATCGCAATAAAGCCGACGGGGCCATCGCCGTCAAACGCGGCGTAAAACGGCATTTCGCCGGCATGCTTTGTGTAATCCACAATGGATTCCTCAATACCGAACCATTCCGGCAGCGACCTGAGGATACTGTCGCAAATTGCCGACTTGGTTTTTGAGTCGAAAACCGGTTTTATATTCATTCCATACCGCCTCACGTTATTCACCCATAGAGTATAGCATGTTCGGATATCGACGTCTATACAACGCGATAGGCGCTATGGCGAATAAACTATTAGAATTTACGCTGGGTTTAGCGGGTGCTGGTTTATGGTAACGCTTCTTGAAGCTGAAACATGACGTAACTCTTAGTCGCCACGTCGCAAAGGGGTTCATCAACCAAGCAAATAGAAGTATCCGCGTGGTTATTGATTATACAACAGAAGCTTTTATTTTGTTCATTAGCGCGTGAACAGAATGCGTCGTGAGTAAAAAGATCATTGCTACTCCGCGCCCAGGTTTTACTATAAATGAAATATTATGTTTACAATCTAATTATTTCGTAGTATAATATATTTGCTGAAATATCCATTCAGTTTAATTTATAGTATTGATGATATGTTTTGTAGAAAGGCGCTTGCCATGAAAAAGTTGAATATTATTAGAAGCAGGGTCAAAGACGACATTTTATGCACAGAGTAGCCTCCGCTGAAGCAAACCGTTTCGAATTAAATTTTTTGTTAACCTGAGAACTGGCGCTTACCGTAACGCCAAAACGTAAACAAAGGAGGGTTTTATGACCAAAAAGCTCGCATCAATCATCATCTGCATCATCACAATAGGGCTCGCCGCCGCCGCGTGCTCCGGCGGGAACAGCTTATCCTTTTATAAACACACTCAAGATTCGGTTTTATTAGAAGACCGTGAAGATGATTACCAGCTCAACGGCGTAGAACCGCTGCCTGAACCCGAACCGAACGTATTGGAAGGCTATACGTTCACGAGCGTGGATTTGGCGTCCGTTTTGCCCGAAGAATACGCGGACAAGTTCGACCCGGGTTCTATTCAATCGGCATGCGTTCGGGTATATGAAGAAAAGCTGTACTTTAATACCGGCGCGCTGGTAGAAAATATCTTTCAAAATCAAATCCTTGTTTATGATATGAAAACCGGCAAGCTATCGGTTTTTGGTGAAAAGGAGGCGTTTTCCCGACATTTCACCACCATGACGGGTTTAACCATCGACGAAAACGGCATGATGTACGTTATCGACGCCGCGAGGTATAGAATCGTCCGCGCGGATCTCGAGGGGAACGTTACAGGCGAAATCAGCTATGCCAACATCGCGGACTTCATAGGAGGCCCTAAGGAAATGACCGGCCGTACGTTGACGCTGGACAGCATCGAGGTTTTGGCGGACGGCTCTATATACCTTTCAAGCCTCAGTATAGGGAATGAGAAAATCGGGGCCGTATTTCGCGTTGATCCGGAAAAAGGCGTGGTATCCGCCGCTGGGGATAACTCGTTCGGCGTATTAAGCCGCTCCCATGAGCGTGGAATGGTGTGCTTTATCAATACCCAGTTTCTGCTAAAGGGACGCGACGGCGAGCTTTCCATGGTTTCCAGAAATGGCCTTCCTGCAATCCATCTGGTAAGAGACGGCGAGCTAAAGGCGATTCAAGCGCTGCCTAAAAGCTACCGTTATGTCGCGTTTCGAGACGGCGTTTACTATATGCCCTGCAATAGCTATGATTACGATAGCGGTGAGCTTTCGCTGGCCGTGCACGTTTACGATTCGGATTTTAAATATGCGGGAGAGTACCTTGTACAGGATTTCGGCGTGGTTGATGCTATGGATAATCCCATTCCCAAATTCATCACACCGCTCGCCTTCGACGGGGCTGGGAACATGTATGTCATCAACGGCGGTACGCTGTTGATAGGAACCAAGAACGGTTAACTGTCAAAAATATGGAGTGTTACTTACCACGATTTCTCATACGACTGCCGGTAGTTTTCATGCATAGAAACAACAAGGTTTATACCGATTCTTTGTGCGTGGAATAGCTTAAGGGGCAACTTAGCTTTATAGCGGACCGGATACAGGCGCTTACCATTATGCGCTGAATAAAAATGGAGGAGAGCCATGCGTAAAAGGTTTGAACCAAATATAACGCGCGCCGCCCGCCGCGCATACCCTGGCAGGCGGTTCGCCGACGGCGGCGCGATTAAAGCGGGGGCGAAAAATGGGTAACGCGTTTAAAAAACTCTTATTCAGCATCCGACAGGGGCTGGGGAACGTTATGAGCTTCCGCTCCGTTTCCCTCCTCCTTTTCGCGTGCTATACGGTCGGCTTCCTTTTTCCGCTTATGGTCTGGTCTTATCGGGACGGGATGATCGATCTATATTCGGAAAGCCCGACGCTTGACGTAATGAAGGTCAACAACAGCATTGGCTATTATAATGCGGAAGGTGAAACGCGCCGGCAAAAGCCCAGCGAGGCGCTCTCGGCGGATTATTTTAAAAGCATCCTCCCGGAAGGCGCGAGCGTATTGGTTCAAATTCATATATCTCAGACGGCTATCTATGGGGATTATCCCTTAATTGCAAATATGACATATGTTAATACTGAAAACGATCCGGTATTTATACCCTTTTATTATAATATGGAGTTTCTCGCGGGCCGTTCTATTGAGAACGACAATGAAATTCTTGTGGGACGCGGGGCGCTCCCAAGGGGTACGGTTTTCGAGCGCATCCTCGGGGACTCCATACAGGTGGGCAATTCCGAGTATACCATCTGCGGCGTAGTTGATCAGAGCGACCAGTTGTTTCTATCCATGAACGTGCTCGATACGTTTTACTCGCCGTTTCATTCTATTTCGCTGTCTTCGCCCAACATGGCGTACAGTGAATTCAAGTCGATATCGAACGCCTTTGAAAAAACATTTGTTAAGCAGGCTTTTGAATCGTCCGCGGGCAGGGATGAGATTTATGTTGAGGCGGCCAAGCAAATCGGGGCGGAGCTTCTGCCGTTTGCGCTGCTGGCGCTGTTTTTCTGCGGCGCGAACGCGCTGGCTTTGCTCACCGCGCTGCTGAGTATGAAAAAGCGCAATTACCTAATACGCATGTCCCTCGGAGCGAGCGCCATTGATGTTTTTATAGAGCAGCTCGCGTATGTCGGCGCGATTTCACTTGCCGCGGCGGCGGCCGCCTATCTGCTGGCGCTGGGGATAGCTAAGATAAGCGTCTCGCTGGGAGTTTTCCGGCTGCTGATTCAGCCCGGCCAGATTTTTGGCCTGCTCGCGCTGGCCTTCCTGATCTCCGCGGCGACCTCCGCGGGGTTCGCCTATTTTGCGTCGAGGCTCAACCTTGGCAGCGTAGGGAGGAGCGTATAATGATGTATTCAGTCGGAACGGCGATGAGGAATCTGCGAAGGAATGCAGGCGTATACCTGCCCGTCGTTTTTTTAACGGCAATATGCGTTTCGGTGATATGCTTTCTTTTATCCGGACTGATGAGCTTCATCAGCCATCATAAAAGCGTGCTGCTCAAGCCGGAAGCTTCAGATTATTTTATTATTGTAGATCCGTTGTATGACGCGCCTAAGTTTGAAATCAAAGGCCGAAAAGAAGCCGGAAACGCGGATCGCGCACCGGTAACTGAAGCCGATTTACACTATTTGGAGACTGAATGCGGCGACATCCGAGTAAAACTGAAGGTGGAATATCTTCATCGGATTTATCTAGAGAACGGCTTGTTTGAAACCAACGTATACTATCTGTCGGACAATTATTTTGAGGAAGCGGGCGTTGAGCCCTGCGTGATTATCGCGGACGAGGTGCTGGAAATCCTTAAGGCGCTCCCGGAGGAGGGGTGGGAGGAATATCTCAGGCAGTTTAAATGCGATTATGACGCCGCCACCGATACCTTTGTTTCGTTTAAGGGGAACCGCTTCCCCATTTTGCGGGCCTCACAATTTGATATGGGGAAACTGGACATGACAAATTTCTATGAAAGAAGTACGGATGAGGAATACGACGTAGCGCGCTTCGCGAAAGAGCGGGGAATCTTCGTGCCGATACAGGCGCTGTACGACAGCTATATCGACGGAACCACGCTGTCGCTCCGAATTCTTTCGGATGGGGATCCCTCGGGCGCGGCCAGGGCGCTTAAATACCTGACGGCCGAACATTGGGACGCCTATTCATACAGCCTCAATACAACATCCGAACTTATTCTATCCGAAATTTATGAGCAGAGGCAGGCGCTTACCGTGCTGCTGCCCGGTACGGCGCTGCTGCTTATCGTCGTGGGCGTGAGCTTTTTGGGTATTCAGATCATCCAGTTTGAGCGCAACAAAAGGGGGCTCGCCGTATCCATGACCTTGGGGGCCACGCCTTCGGGCTTGGCGCTGGAAACGGTGATTAAGGCCGTCGTCCCGCCGCTTATCGGCGGAGCCGCCGGGTGCGCAATCGCCTCGATTATCATGGGCCAGCTCAAGCTGACTCTGCTTCAGGCGAAGCTCACGCCGTCGTTTGCGTCCATAGCGGCGTCTCTGCTGCTTTGCGCGCTCCTCGGCGTTTTAAGCTGCCTGCCTACCATCCGAAGGCTGAAAAAGCTGTCGCCGATATCGGTGCTGAAGGATTCCGTGGTATAGCGCGTATCACCGTTACGGCAAATAAATAGAATATGGAGAGCGATTATGATTCAGATAAGCAACTTATTTAAAACCTATAAGGTCGGCACGGTAGAAACCCCGGCGCTGACGGACGTGAGCATGGAGGTCGACAAGGGCGAGTTCGTAACCGTTGTAGGTAAATCGGGGTGCGGAAAGTCAACGCTGCTCAATATCCTCGGTTTGATGGATACCTTTGACGGGGGGGAGTATCTGTTTAATGGGGATTCGATCAAATCCATGAACGCCATACAGCGCGCCAAATACCGAAACGCCACGATAGGCTTTGTGTTTCAGATGTTTAACCTGATGGACAGCCTTACGGCGCTTGAAAACGTGGAAGTACCCTTAGGTTACGCGGGCGTCGGCGCGAGGGAGCGCAAGAAAATTGCCGCCGGGCTTTTGGAGAGCGTGGGGCTGGGGCACAAGCTCAAAAGCTTTCCGCGCCACATGTCCGGCGGGGAGCAGCAGAGGGTATCCATCGCGCGCGCTCTTGCTAACTCACCCGAACTGATTCTCGCGGATGAGCCAACGGGCAATTTGGATGAAAAGAATAGCGATCAAATAATGAAGCTGCTTGCGCGGCTGCATGAAGGGGGCGCGACCATCATTATGGTAACGCATGACCCCGCGCTCGCCTTATACGGTCAGAAAATTATTAGAATGAACGATGGGAAAATCACACAGATTGAGTTGAACAGCTGAAGTAAAGCGCGGCACGTTATGGCTTTGCCCGGCCTGACGGTATGGAAAACGGGCTTTATGCCGCCAGTCAGCGGATTGATAAGATGTTTAGGAAAATACCTTTGTATAAGCATAATGCAAGCTGTTGGACGAAATGGTTTGAAAAGCGCCGCGGCGCTCGCCGACACAAGCGCTTTATCCTCTGATAGCAATCGTATGGCTTATGATGTATAGCAAACCCGCACAGTACCGGTTGAAAAAAGAAAAAATGCGCCATTGTCTACCTTAAACACGAAAAAAAGGGCTTGGGGTAAACCTTGGTCGTTCCAAACCGCCAAACAGTGGTATATCGTGTATCTGTTAGCTTGCATGCCACATGCTCTGTAAAAAAGAGGCCGTTCCTAATCTCGATTTTTTATCAGGCTTTAGAGCCTTTGGCGCGGGCTGTGGCCAAAGCGGAAAATGCCGCGCCAATTGGCTTTAGTCATTAAAGAAATGCAGCTGAACGCGCGTAAAGCCTCAAAAAAACGTCTGTACCCGATATCCATTGAGGTAATTCGGCATTTTCCAGATTTTATTTAATAGCATTCCGTATATTCCGAAAGGCGAACATATTCGTTAAGAGCTCTCGTTTATCGCTTAGTGAACGACCGTCACCAAGATATACCCCTGTTCCTCAAAAGCGGCTCTGTGCTTTATAAACTTCGCCTTACGCGTCAAAGGTTATAATGGACAAACGCCCGGCAGTTATAATCTTCCAGCGCGCGCATTGAGCAGCTTTCATAAAAGCGCTTTGTGTCCAACGTATTGTCCGTTATCAGAACGAATTGACGTATGCCGCTAAAGTGGGCGAGTACCCGATTGAGCAGACGCTTGCCAATGCCCTGCCGCCGATACCCCGTTTTAACGAGAAGATCCTGAACATAAACTATGGACGCGCCGTCGCCGACAACGCGAATTAATCCCGCCAGCTCGGAGCCTTCCCAAGCGCTCACGCAGTAAAGCGAGTTGTCGTGCGCGTATCTGAGTTTATCCGGTTTATCCGTATAGCTTGACCATCCGGCGTCCACGTATAAATTAAGCAGATCATCCAGCTGTATGGCGGCATTATCTCTATATTCAATCATTTAACTCCCCTTACTTTATATTATCATTTTCTCAGCTGAGAACTGGGAAGAAAACGCTTGGGAGGAAACGCTTATTCTCAACGCATAACGCTTTCAAACTCTGCGAAAAGCTCCGATGATTGACGTTATACGTTGAACCTGAACAGTACAATATCCCCATCCCGGATAACATACTCCTTGCCTTCGGAGCGTATCAGGCCCTTTTCCCTGCACGCCTGCATCGAACCGTGCTGCATAAGCGTATCATAATGGATTGTTTCGGCCCGTATAAAACCTCTCTCAAAATCGGAATGGATTTTTCCCGCCGCCTGCGGCGCGCGTGTGCCTTTAACGATGGTCCACGCCCGAACCTCTTTGGGACCGGCCGTCAAAAAGCTGATGAGCCCCAGCAGCCGGTAACAGGCTTTTACGAGCTTATCAAGGCCGCTTTCGCCTATTCCCAGCTCCTCAATAAACTGCGCCTTTTCCTCCGGATCAAGTTCCGTAATCTCCTCCTCAACCCGCGCGCAAATGGTCATCGCCTCGGCGCCCTCTTTTTCAGCCTGCGCAAAAAGGCTCTCTACGGCGGGCGTTTTTATGCGTATTTCCCCCTCGGATATATTCGCCACATAGATTACGGGCTTCATGGTGAGAAGGAACATCTCGCGGGCGATATCCGATTCCGATGCATCTAACTCAAGGCTTCGCACGGGTAGCCCAGCCTCCAGGCATTGCTTCATCCGTTTAAGCAGCGTGGCTTCGTCACGGAATTTCTTGTCCCCGCTTTTGGCGTTTTTCAGCGACCTATCCAGCCTTTTTTCAACAGTATCCAGGTCGGCGAATATCAATTCCACATTGATTGTTTCCATATCCCGAACAGGGTTCACGGAACCGTCTACATGAACGATATTCTCATCCTCAAAGCAGCGCACGACATGGACTATCGCGTCTACCTCGCGGATATGGGATAAAAACCGGTTGCCCAGCCCCTCGCCCTTATAAGCACCGCGCACTAAACCGGCGATATCCACGAATTCTATAACCGCCGGCGTAATTTTTTCAGGTTTATGCATTATTGCAAGCGCGTCCAGGCGCTCATCCGGTACGGCAACAGCGCCGATATTCGGCTCGATGGTGCAGAACGGGTAATTTGCGGCTTGCGCGCCCGCCTGTGTGATGGCGTTAAATAATGTGCTTTTACCTACGTTGGGCAGCCCGACAACACCTAATTTCATATATTTACACTTCTCCTTCGTTATCAATTTGCGGTCGTTTCGTAAAGGTTTTGCACCGCCATTAACGCGATTCTTCAGCCTTCAAATAGCTGAATACGCTTTGATACAGGCTCATGAACAGCCCTATCATTCTTTTTCTTTATTTTTGCGCGACAAATAATTTCCTCAGCGGCTTAGGCCGGTTCCACTGCTATTGCGGCATATGTATGGCAAAGGCGCTTGCATTCGGAAACGTTTGAACCACTCCTGCCGAACCGAACAGACTGCGTATTCCTTCACCATCTTCTTTGAAACCAAATTGCAGCTAAAGGGTTCATCAACAGCATAATAAAAAATATAAAACCGCTTACGGTAACTGCTCCGTGTGTTGGCGGCATATCCCCGAATAACTCCTTAAACCACAAATCAAACCATATTATACGGCCATGTTTGATGGAAAAAAGCTTCGGGATCTCATATCATGACCCTGCAACCGGATACGAGTTTATTCATACGCAGTAAATCACTTTTTTAGCGCATACCGCGGTTATTTATATTGACCATCCTTTCTTTGACAAGCGCCCCTTCAAAAAGAGCCTTGCGACACATAGAATTCTACCACAATGGCTTGTGTATCTCAAGAGCAGTCATATGCAAAAAGCATGCAAAAACCCTTCTGTTTGATGGTGTTTTGTGCCGGCAAGAGAACAAAAGGGCAATTTGGCCCGCGGCATACTTTACAATGTTGAATACTATTTTGCTAAACTCTGCGGTTTCAATTCATTTTAATGTCATATTTAAATGGATTGCAGGCGTAACGGCAAGGGCTCGCAAAACCTGCGAGCCCTTGCCGCTGTATCTAGTTAAAAATCATTATTTAGGGCTGAGTAACGGAATAATAGCCGCAAGTAATGTAACTTCTTGCGAACGAGCCTATGGATTGGGATGTATAAGAGGATACCGTTTGATACGCGCTGTTGGTAGGGGATGTGTGCGCTGCGATTTTTACGTCTGCTTTTGTCCTTGATCCAGCGGTTCCGCTTACCTGCGTAACGAACATCGCGTGATCCAAGGTGGTTGCGGATGGCGCGCCGCCCCAATCGACAGACAATACGTTTCCTACTTCCGCATTTTGAATTCCGTTGCTGTAAATTGCATTACCGTACGGACCCTCCGCAGAAGTAGAACTTGCTTGCATTAGCTTAGCAAATCCGCGAACATTATCCCATGCCCAGTTGTAATAGAACTCGGAATAGTAAGTAGTTGATTGATTGCGGCACCAAACGTTAAAAGCGCCGGTCCCAACCCTGCTGGTAGGAACGGCTGGACGAGCAGTCGTACTTGAGCCGCTGCCGCCTAAACCGGCCCAAACGCATTGGGAGGAGAAATTTTGGCAGTTGTTTCCGGTTGTAAAGCCAAACGTCGAGTTTGAAGTGTCTTTATAATGACTTGCGGCATAGCTGACCGCGGCGCTTGTATCATATGTCCATTTGTTCAGTGAAGCTTTAGGCTCGGCCTCAGAAGCCTTCTCGTCCTCGATAATTGGCGCTTCTGTTCTTTTTTGCATTTGCTCCAGCTGAGCCGAAATCGCCGCTTCAACATCAAGCGCTTCATATACAAAGCCCTCGTCCAACTCCCACGGATCGTTCGTCCTTACCCCGACGATTGACCATTCCTTAGCTCCTTTTGCCAAATCAAAAGTGTATTCTCTGCGCCGGAAGCTTTCATCGCCAAATCCGTCCGTGACATAGTAGGTATAAGATTCTACTACGGTGGCCGTAGCGGAGGATTCGTCAACATCGGCTGTAAATGAGTCAAACACCAGATTATCACTTGTTATTTCCCAGCCGAGCGTTTTATACAAAGCGGCTAAATAATCATACTCTGAGTTTCGGTATGCAATTTCCGCTGAGCTTTTATTAGCCGCCGCGACAAACGCATCGTTGGAATAGGAAGCAGGCATTCTTACATAAGCCCGGGAAGCTGCCAGATAGGCCTTGCAGATAGTCTCAATTTGTAATTCGTCCGAACTTGACCGGCGAGCGGATTGTGTTACGCCTTGGTATTGAGCTTGTGAAAAATCAAGCGTATCAAAACCAACGGAAGATGCCAGTGCGGTATCGATATTAAATGCGGGTTCCGTCGCCAAACTCGCGGCGCCCATAACAAGCCCGCAGCTTAATATCATCATCAGTGACAGACAACTGGCAAGTAGTTTTTTACGAAAAGTTTTCATGGTAAACTCCTTTCTTTGTATAGAAGATATTTGATTTTTAACTCAACTGGTTTGGAGCGGTATTATCCGAAATAGTCCAGTTATTGCTTTTTGGATCGTGAACCAAGTAGAAATACTGTTCTACGTAGCCATCGTCCAAAAAGGTTTTTGTATGGTCGTATCGAACATGATAGCGTGCAATAATCACGATAAAATGATTAAGCAGTATATCATCCGTCCATCCGCGAGCATCAGCCAACTGGCTCCCCAAATAAAGGTTACGAACTCGTTCCGTTTCACTATCATCAACGAAAACTGTTTCAAGGCGCACTTCCAACGTGTAATCTTTATCAACTTGATTTTGGATAGCGCTTTGCACTGTACTAACAGGATCGCTCGCCGGTATTTGAATTCACGGATCAAATAATCCCAGCGCATAGGCCGTAAAGCCGCACAGCATTAAAAAGCCAATGATTGCTGCGACCAGGGGCCAGAGTTTCCAACGTGGTGAAACAGTTAGCGTCGCTGTTTCTTTTGCGTGAACAACATAATGATCATCTATCCCCCCCAGTGCATTTAAGATTTGCATAGCGGTCACAATATCTACCCTCCTTTCCTAAGCGTTCCAACAGCTTCTGTCGGGTTCTGTAAAGCATAGACTTTACTTTACTTTGGCTAAAACCAAATTGACAGCATATTTGTTGCATGGAGTCGAGATACCAATATCTGCATATAAAGACGTCCCGTTCAATTTGGGGAATTTGGGCAAGAAAACTATTCAAAATTTTTGTTAATTCCAAAGCAAGTATTTCGTCCTCTACGTTACTCTTGGCGGGAATGCAATCTTTTAATTCTTCAAGTGCGATGTTAACCCGGTTGCCCCCGCGCTTATCCCTGTTTTTGTCCCTCCACTTGTTTAGCGACAGCCTGCGGGTGATTTTTCCGAGAAAAGTAGATAGAATCGAGGGCCTATGAGGCGGCATGCTGTTCCATGCGCTTAAATAGGTATCATTGACGGCCTCTTCGGTGTCCTCACTGTTTGCTAAAATGTTATGCGCTATTGTGCGGCAATAATTTCCATACTTTTTCGCGGTTTCAGCAATAGCCGTTTCAGAACGGAGCCAATACAGATCAACAATTCTGCTGTCTTCCAATGATACCCCTCCTTTTGAATAGTTTCTTACTTATCTACTCACCAAATTGTTGCATTGGTTGCATAAAAAAGGCAGAAATTTGTCTCAATGCTATTAGTTTTTTACCATACGGTTGCCGCTCACGAAATCAATAACTATTCTATACCCAATAATTGTTGAAACGGCAGCCTTCATTCGGAAAAGCTTGACAGCGCCTATATCTTTGCTTTGTAACCGCGCACAGGCGGCGGGGAATTGATTATTATTTATCGCGACGGGGCTGCTATAATCATCCCACCTTCCTGCTAGTCTTTGGCTGCAATGCTTTATGCACAAAAAATTATTAAATTTCAAACCGACATTAAATATACAAAGTATAATTTTCATCATCATAATCTCCGTTTATACATTTGCTATGTATAGACTAATAAATATCACCTTTAGCGCTGCTGGCGCATTTATATTATAACATAGACTTTATTATCCGAAAATTATAGATTTTCCATTATTTTATACAATTCATTCTAAGCTTAAATAAAGAAGGTTGTCTTTTAAAATTCACGAGCGCCCTAATGAAACCCTTAACCCGATTCGATATAATCGTTCCATTTTTATAGCGGCGCCGCTTTTACCCAGCGTATAAACGTGTTTTTACATGTTATCAAAAAGGCTGATTTGGTCGCAGCGGTAGGGAAGCGCGATTAAGTCCGCGATTTCCCGCTGCCTGTAAGCCAAACGTTTTTTTTCGCATTCAGACATAAAGGCTTCCCAGAGGCCGGGCTCGGGCGAGTAACACCAGTATGAAAGCCCGTAACGGTTGATATATTTTTCTTTCAGTCCACCAAACCCTTCATCCAAGCGCGCATAGAAGTATTCACGCTGGCCTTCACGAATGGAAACCGGGAGGCCGGGTTCCGCGTATACCCAGCGCGCGCCGGAGTCGGCGGCCTTTTGGACGATAGCGCGCACGTTCTCAACGGTATCGTTTATAAAAGGCAATAACGGCATGAGCAAGACCCCGCACATCACGCCCATACGCGATAATGATTGGATAGCCTTAAAGCGATCACCGGTTGCGCATACGTTGGGCTCCACCCTTTTGCACAGCGCGTCGTCCGCCGTCGTGATGGTTAAGCCGGCGACCGCGGGCGCGTATCTTCCGATATTTTGGATTAGCTCGGCGTCCCTGAGTATCAGGTTGGATTTTGTTAAAATCACTACGCCAAACCGCTCGCCGCATATCAGTTTGAGCGCCCCGCGTGTCAGGTTGAGGCCGCTTTCAAGCGGGTTATAAGGGTCGCTCATCGATCCGGTAAGTATCGTACCCCTGCGACGCTTCGACTTAAGCTCGCGCGCCAATATCGCCAGCGCGTTTTCCTTGGCGCGCGGGGTATCAAACCTTTCTATGCCGTAGCACGCTGAACGGCTGTCGCAGTAAATGCAGCCGTGCGGGCAGCCCCGGTATAAATTCATATTGTAATTGCAGCCGAACCATCCTTTTTTCATATATGCCGATAAGATGGTTTTAGCCGGAATAGTCTCCATAAAGCCTCCGTTTATCGGGATTTCTATGCGCATTATCCGCTTTTTTATCATAGCATTGGCGGGGGTTAAAGAAAAGTCATACGAAACTTCCGATTACGGTTCTTTGGTTTTACCGCGCTTTGTGCGGATTATTAAGCGTTCCTTAACTTTTTTGGCGCGCGCTTGATAAGGGCTTACGCGCGTTGTAAGATGTAAACTAAGACAAAACGGAGACTGCGCCGCTTGTTTAACGTGCGTGTCCGGACAAGGAGATTTTTGTGAGGATTCTTTTAGCGGAGGATGACCGCGCTATAGCGTCCGGTATAGAATATTCGCTCATTTGTGAGGGTTTTGAGGTTGTGCTGTGCTTTAATGCTAAGAGCGCGGTTTGCCGCGCTCGGGAGGGAGGAATTGACCTTTACCTGCTCGATATCAATTTGCCGGACGGGAGCGGTTATGATATCTGCCGCGCGGTAAGGGAATATGGGGAAGCGCCCGTTATTTTCCTCACTGCCAGCGACGATGAGGTAAATGTGGTAATGGGCCTCGATATGGGAGCGGACGATTACATAACAAAACCATTTAGGGTGAGGGAGCTTATCAGCCGCATACACACGGTTCTTCGGCGGTATAAAAAAACAGCCCAGTCAAACGAAAACTTCATTGCCGTGGAGAATATCAGGATTGACGCGCGCCGGGCGAAAGTATTTAAGGGCGGTGCGGAAGTGGATTTAACGGCCCTTGAATACCGGCTGCTGCTCCAGCTAGCATGTAATTTGGGGCTGGCGCTTACGCGCGCTCAGCTACTTGAGGGCATATGGGACGCCGCGGGGAGCTTTGTTAACGACAACACGCTGACCGTTTACATCAAGCGCCTTAGGGATAAGCTTGAGGAGGATCCTCAAAACCCAAGGGTGATTCAAACTGTGCGCGGTATCGGCTACCGGATGGGCGGGGATTGATGCTCAGAAACAGAGAATTAAACTTTGCGGCGGCGGCATGGGTAATCATTTCCCTGGCCGGCGCGTTTATATGCTGGGCGTTTGATTACCGCGCCGGCATTGCCGCTCTAGGGATGGCATTGTGCCTTGGGATCTGCTACTTCATATTAACGCTGCGCCGTTACCGCGCGCTCAAACGGATGGCGCAATATCTGGCCCGCGTGTACGGGGGCGCTCCGCCGCTTGATATACGCGACAACCGCGAGGGCGAGCTGAGCATTTTAAAAAACGATCTATACAAGGTAACCGTTACGCTTTACGAACAGGCAGAGCAGCTTAGCAGGGATAAAAAATTCCTGGCGGATACCCTATCCGACATATCCCATCAGCTAAAAACGCCGCTTACCTCAATTTCCGTCATTGCGGAGCTTATCAGGAATGAGAGCATGCCTCACGCAAAACGAATGGAGTTCCTTACCAGCATGGATATACAGCTCAGGCGTGTAGAGTGGCTTGTTGAATCGCTATTAAAGCTAGCCCGTATTGACGCTGACGCTATCAGCTTTGAAATCAAGCCCATTAAAATCCGGCGGTTGATTGAAACGGCGTGCGCCCCTCTTATCATCGCGATAGAGCTTAAGGAGCAGGAGCTGATAATCGATTGCGCGCACGAGCTTATCTGGGCGGGCGACTTAAAGTGGACGGCGGAGGCGCTAACAAATGTAATAAAAAATTGCACGGAACACACGCCGAACGGCGGAAGGATCTTAATACGGTGCGAAGAAAACGCGCTGCATACGCTGATAACGGTTTCTGATACGGGAGGAGGCGCGCCCCCGGAGGATATCCCGCATATTTTTGAGCGCTTCTACCGGGGTAAAAACGCCGCGGAGGGCAGCGTGGGCGTGGGCCTTGCGATGAGCAGGGCGATTTTACATAGCCAAAACGCGGATATATCGTTCAGAAACGGCGCTCATGGCGCGGTCTTTACCATTAAGCTGTACAAAAAAGCGTCTATGTGACGGAACAGTCATTTAAATTGTCACGGGTTCGTCATTGTGGGGGCCTATACTCTAAACAGAACACAATTAAATGGAGGTCTGTATGGAGCTTTTAAGAGTTGAGAACGTTTCAAAGGTATACGGCGCGGGCGAAAACGCCGTACGCGCTCTCGATAAGGTATCGTTCAGCGTGGAAAAGGGGGAATTTGTGGCGATAATCGGTCCTTCAGGCTCCGGTAAATCCACGCTGCTGCATATCCTCGGCGGCGTGGACCGCCCTACGTCTGGAAAGGTGTATATGCAAAATACCGATATGTACGCGATGAACGAGAGCGCGCTCGCCGTTTTCCGCCGCAGGCAGATAGGGCTGGTGTACCAGTTTTACAATCTGATCCCGGTTTTAAACGTTGAAGAGAACCTGACCCTGCCCTTGCTGCTCGACGGGCGCAGGGTGGATGGGCAGCAGCTTTCCGGCCTTGTGGAGACGCTTGGCCTTAAGGACAGGCTGGGGCACCTTCCTAACGAGCTTTCCGGCGGACAGCAGCAGCGCGTATCGATCGGCAGGGCGCTGGTGTGCCACCCGGCGGTCATGCTGGCGGATGAACCCACCGGTAATCTGGACAGTAAAAACAGCGCGGAGATCATTGAGCTAATCAAGCATTTCAACCAGACGGACGGGCAGACGCTCATTGTTATCACGCATGACGAGCGCATCGCGCTTCAGGCAAAGCGGATTATCGCCATTGAAGACGGGCGCATTTCCAGCGACGAGGTGATCCGCAGATGAACGTTATACACGCGGTTACACGGCGCCAGATGCGGCGCAACAAACGCCGTACACTCGTAACCATATTAGGCGTGATTATATCCGTGGCTATGGTTACGGCGCTACAATCAATCGGCGGCTCGTTTCTTGACATGATGAAACAGGCCGCAATCGAGAGCTCGGGCGAATGGGAAATAGAGTATACGGGCGTTCCTTATGAAACGGCGCTGGCGCTGGCGGGCGACGAGAACACCAAATGCCGCGTCATAAAAAGGGATATGGGGTATGCGAAGATAACCAATAGTACGAACCCGTTCAGGCCGTATTGGAAGCTGACGGAGTACGACGCGAAAAGCTTTACAGAGCTCCCTGTAAAGCTGCTCGAAGGGCGTATGCCCGAAAAGCCCGGCGAGGCTTTGATTCCAAAGCAGGCGCTGGATACCTCGGGCGCGAGCCCTAAGATCGGCGATGTGCTGAAGCTGGATTATGGCTATCGCCATCTGCCCGATATGCCGGAGGCGGGTGAGCTTGACGATGGGTATACCTATACTCAGGAGGAGGAGTTCGTACAAACGGGCAGCCGCGACGCGCTCATTGTAGGCGTGGTGGACGCGCAGAATATGGATGCGGGGCATAACGCGGGGTATCCGCTGTTCATTTACTTGGATTCGGATTCCGTTGCCGCGCGCGAGCCGGTAACCATCGCCATAGGCTATCATCGGGTGCCAGAGGATATTTTTAACGAACAGGCGCATAAAACCGCCACGGGCGCGTCTGAAATCCGCTATAACTCCCGCCTTCTTCAGGCGCTGGGGCTTATTAACGACGAGCAGTTCACGAATACCATTAATACCTGCGTGGCCATTATCAGCGTAATTATCCTGATTGGTTCAGTTTCGCTTATCTATAACGCGTTCGCTATTTCGCTATCCGAGCGCAGCCGGTATCTGGGCATGCTGGCGAGCGTGGGCGCGACGAAGCAACAAAAGCGCGGCTCCGTTTTTTACGAGGCGGCACTGATCGGCGTGATAGCCATTCCCCTTGGGATAGCCTTTGGATGCCTGGGCATCGGCATAACATACCGGCTGCTCAGCCCGATTATGGAGGATCTCATAGGCGAAGGAGCTAAGCTCAGGCTCGTAATGCTGCCCGGCGCTCTTATCGGAACGGTGGCGTTTTCCGCGTTTATACTCTTTGTTTCCGCGTGGATCCCCGCGCTTCGGGCTTCGCGCATCATGCCCATTGACGCGATACGCCAAACGCGGCGAACAAAACTCAAGGCTAAAGCCGTAAAAACCTCGCGCTTAACGAGGCGGGTATTCGGCTTTGAGGCGGAGCTTGGGCTAAAGAACATCAAGCGCAATAAAAGCAGGTACCGGGCCACGTTGATTTCGCTATGCATAAGCGTGCTTCTGTTTGTGGCGGGATCAGGGTTTACCGACCTGCTGAATAAGTCTTACGATATGACTCAGGCGGATATTCAGTTTGATATTACGGCGTATATCAACAAGCCGATGGGAAGCCCCGCGGCGGACGCGCTGAAAAATGTGAGCAGCGCTAAAAGCAGCGTGGCCGTTACCCAGATCGAGGGCGGCCGAGTTAAGCTGCCCGGCGATATGCTTACAAATAAAGCCAAGCAAGGGCGGGAGCCGGACGGAGACGGCCTTTATTACCAATATATCAGTTTCTTCGTTATGGAGGATGAAGCGTTAAAGGCCTACGCGCAAAAAGCGGGCGTTGATTTTGAGCTGCTTAAAGGGGAGGACGCCGGGGTTATCGCGCTCAATCAATTCGTGCTTCGTGAAAAATACGAGTTTTCAGACGTATCGCTGCTCAATGTTCGGCCGGGCGAAAGCCTTGAGATGGAGCTGGAGAGATATATGGGCGAGGGCGAGAAGCGCATGTATGTGCCGCACAGCCTGAAAATCGCCGGCCTGACAGGTGAAACGCCGATATTCCTGCCCGCATACCACGATAACACTGAAACCCTCTATACAATACTCTCACGGGACGCGGCCGAGCGTATCGTGCAAAGCCTTTTATCAGCGGGTTTTGAGGAGGAATTGAACAGTACAAGGATCTATTATACGGCCGACGATTCGCTCAAGCTTGAAAAAGAGCTGATTGAGGCGAAAAACAGCTTTGAGCGGCAAGGGCTTGAGGTGAGCGCGGGCATTACAAATATGGCGGAGCAGAACAAAGTACAGAAGCAGGTGGGTACGATGATTTCCGTTTTCATATACGGGTTTATCGCGCTGATTTCACTGGTCTGCGCGGCGAATATCGTCAATACCATCTCCACCAGCGTTGCGCTGCGAAAGCGCGAGTTCGCCATGCTTAAATCCGTCGGCATTACGCCGGAGGGCTTTAGGAAGATGATACGTTATGAAAGCCTGTTTTACGGCATCAAGTCGCTGATATATGGCGTTCCGCTGAGCTTACTGGCGATGTTTCTGCTTTTCACCGCGCTGCAGAGCAATTTTGATTTCGGTTTTATCATCCCGTGGCAAAGCGTAATTATAGCCGCTGTGAGCGTATTGTCGCTTGTGGGCTTAACCATGCTTTATTCAAGCAGGAAGATAAAAAACGATAATATTGTAGACGCGCTTAAGGACGAGAACCTGTAAATATCCACAGCGATAAAGTCCGGCTGTTTTAACGGCCGGACTTTATAATTATTCGCTCTATTTTCTGTTCTATGCTTATATTACCCCGGTAAAAACTATTTGATAAAATCATAATAGCCCAGCTTATGAAACCGATACCAGCCGTTAATTTTATCCTCCGGCGCGGCTTTTAAGGCAAGTAACACTTCCCTTGCGAATTCTAAAGCCGCCGTGCCGTTTGCGGTAATGATGTTCTTATCGCTTACAGCCTGTAGCTTAACATACCTGGCGCCCCCAGTATATTGCGCTCCGGCCCATTGCTTTAAATCCGCCAAATCATTGCTTGTATGATAGGCGCTGTTTAAAACCCCAATGCTTCCCAGAAAAGCGGATGCGGCGCATATGCCTCCCAATATCCTCCCCATTAAATAACAGCTTTCCGCTAACGGTTTAATCTTTAAAGCGCTTTCATCCCTCCATGCCGAACCTCCGATTAAAACGACGGCTTCATATTCTGAGGGAACCGATTGAATATCGTAATCCGGCATTATCTGAAAACCGCCTATCGATTGCACTTTATCCTTTGTAAGCGATACGGTTTTAACTTCGTATTTGCCCTGCCCCAACAGATATAATCCGGATGACAGATAAGCGGCTTCCCAATCCGCGAATTGTTCCAACAGCACAAATAGAACAATCTTTTTCATATCGACTTCTCCTTCGCCTTGCTGTAATTATCAGTTTTGGCTGCCTGTTAAACCCATTGTATCATAGGGGCGCTGGTTTTTCACCGAAGCTCGCGGATTGGTGCTAAACGGCGGTTTTGTTGTGGATGGTTTAAAGGCGCTATGCCACAAACCGATTCGGGATTTTGCATAACGCCTATATAGCAAAAGGGAGAAAACAAACGATTACTAACCGTATTTACCGCGCTAAATTAGCTTAAATTTGGCGTGCGGCGCTATACGCCCGCGAATATTTACATCAGCGCCCGAATATGATATGTTTTTGAAATATTATAAAAGGAGCATTGAAGCATGCAGTATGAGATATTCGGCGCGAACCTGCCAGCGGTTACATTGCGTTTGGACGCGGGCGAGAGCATATATACCCAAGCCGGGGGAATGACATGGATGACGGACGGTTTTACGATGGAAACCAACATGCGCGGCGGGCTGCTGAAGGGATTGGGGCGCATGCTTTCGGGCGATTCCATGTTTATGGCGACCTATTCCGCTATGAGGCAGGGGGAGGAAATTACGCTCGCATCCACGTTCCCGGGCACGATAATCGCGCTGCCGGTAGGGCAGGCCTCCTATGTGGCGCAGAAAAGCGCCTTTCTTTGCGCCACGCCGGGCGTTCAGCTTTCCATAGCGTTCCAGCGGGCGAAATCCGGCTTGTTTTCAGGCGAGGGCTTTATACTTCAGAGAATCAGCGGGGACGGGCTTGTATTCCTGGAGCTGGACGGTACCGTGGTGGAAAAAACGCTTGCGCGAGGAGAACGAATTAAGGTAGATTCGGGGAACGTCGCCGCGTATGAGGATACGGTCAATATGACCGCACAAACCGTTAAAGGGTTCAAAAACATCCTTTTCGGGGGCGAGGGCCTGTTTTTGACCGTGCTTGAGGGGCCGGGCAGGGTATGGCTGCAAACCGTCAACATGCAGGGGTTCGCGGGGCGTATTGCCGGCTACCTGCCGCGCAGGGACGATTAAAACCTACGGCGTAATTTTGAGCATTTAATACATTCGATTTTGCGGCGCGCTTTAACGGCGCGCCGTTAAAACTTAAATAATGCGCCTGGACAGCCTCGTTAGTTTTTACAGGTTTTTAGGTAACAAGTGAATTGCTTGCCTTATTGTTCATTTAGCTTCCTAGGGTTCCAAAATCCCGTATTTCTTTTTGATCCTGAGAAGCTTTTCCAGCATGGGATTAGCGAGAATGAAAAGAAAAAACATCGTGGCCGCGGCATGTATTACATTAAAGGGTATACCCGATATATAAGACGCCAAAAGGCCCTTCCAGCTGACCGTTGACGAAAACATGAAGAGCGACGCCGTATCCATAATGGCGCCGTAAATAAAAAATGTAGAAATTCCTCCGAACACGCACAGCGCCGCCCGGTTCCTTTTCAAAAGCCCTTTTTTGAACAGTACGCCCGCTAAAAAGCCGATAATGCCGAAGCTGAACATCTGCCACGGCGTCCAAGGCCCCTGGCCGATAAACATGTTGGATATAAACCCTGCAAGCGCGCCCGTAATAAAGCCGGATTCGCCGCCGAACGAAACTCCGGTAATGATGACGATGGCCACAACGGGCTTGAATTGCGGTATCATGTACATCGCAGCTCGGCCCGCAACGGCGATGGCCGTCAGCACGGCGATAACGACCATCTCGCGCGCCTGAGGGCGGCGCCGTTCAAAAATAAGCGCGAAGGGGACCATTGAAAGGGCGATGATAATAAGGCTTATCAGGTAATACCGCCTGTCCTCAAGCGCGGTGATACCCCAGGCAATGACGGCCGGTATTGCGATAAGGATTATGGCGGCGGCCGACAGTGTGCGCTTAGTAAGGCGCGTATCGCCGCTCAACCCTCTTGGCTTATGTTCGCGCAAGCTGTATCACCTCCTCTACGGTAACCGCGTTTTCTATCACGTGCCGCGCCGCGCGGTTTGCCGCCGTGGTATAAAAGCTGTTGCCGGAGAAAAACGCGCGCGGCGTATTGTCCGCAACTATGGCCCCGTCGAACAGCAGGCCGCACCTGTCCGCGACCTTCGCGCAAAACTCGATATCGTGGGATACCAAGACGATTGCCGCGCCCTTTTGCTTTTGATCCTTAAGAAGGCCCGCAAACTCCAGCTTAAACCAGCCGTCCATGCCCTTGGTGGGCTCATCCAAAAGCAGAAGGCGCGGCTTTTGCAGCAACACCTTGGCTATCGCTGCGCGCTGCTGTTCGCCCCCGCTCAGATCATAGGGGTGCGCAAAAAGCCTGCGGGCAATACCCATAGCCTCCGCCGCCTTCCGCGCCCGCGCCCCGCTTTTTGGCGAGAGTGGAACGGCCTCCATCAGGTCTTCGAATACCGTTTTTTTAACAAAAAGGGACTGCGGGTTCTGTGGCAGAGCGCCTACGCCGTTTAAATACAGCTTAGCGCCCTGGTTTGTGATATCCCTGCCATCCATTACCGCCTTGCCGCGATAAGGCCGGCGCAGCCCGCTAATCAGGGATAAGACCGTGCTTTTCCCCGTGCCGTTGCCTCCTAAGAGGCAGTAGATTTCCCCAGGGTAAACCTTAAAATCCAAACCCTTGAGCACGTCGGGGCCGTTTCTGTCATAGCGGAACCAAACGCGCTTAAGCTCAAATATCGGGCATAAGGCGGGCGAGGTATACGGCGCTTCTACGATACGCTTTTGCGCCCCTTCTCCCGCGACGGCAGTAATAAAGCGCCTGGCGTCGCGCACGGTAAGCGGGCAGGGAAGGCTGGTTTTTAACCCCGCGTAAATCCGCATGGGCGCGGGCATGGACAAAAAAATCTGAGGGTTCTCGCGCTTTAACCTTTCCGCCGCCTCGACGGGCGCGCCGTCGGCGACGATTCTGCCGCCCTCCATGGCGACGATTTTTTCCGCCATGGGTATGACTTCCTCAAGGCGGTGTTCGCTGATGATAACGGTAGTACCAAGCTCGCGGTTTATGCGCCTGACGGCAGCAAGGAATTCGCCCGCCGCTATTGGGTCTAGCTGGGAGGTCGGCTCGTCCAGAATCAGGGCCGAAGGATGCATGGCCATAATAGAGGCGAGGTTCAGCAGCTGCTTTTGGCCGCCGGACAATTCCGAAACCGGCTTGCGGAACCAGGCCTCAATACCAAAAAAGCTCGCCATCTCCGCCACGCGCAGCCGTATTGTGGGCGTATCCATACCCAGGCTTTCCAATCCGAACGCCAGCTCGTGCCAAACCTTATCGGTGACTATCTGACCGTCCGGATCCTGAAGCACAAAGCCGATTTGGGCGGCCTGCTCCCTCGGCGCAAGATCGGCGAGCGGCGCGCCCTTGTAAAGGATTTCACCCTCTCGCTCGCCGTACGGGGTCAGCGCCGGCTTGAGGTGGCGAAGGAGCGTCGTTTTACCGCAGCCGGACGGGCCGATGAGCGCGACGAACGCGCCCTCCTCCACTGTAAGGCTGATTTTATTCAGGGCAGGCTCTCCGCCCGGATATTGAAACGTTAAATTTTTGATAGCATAGAGCGCCATATGATATCCTCTCTTATTCGCAGGATAACCGGGAGAAAGCAGAAAAGCGCGAAGGCCGCGCAGCCCAGCCACGCCATGGGAGTATCGGGATTGATTTTTATCGAGGGGAAGAAGCGTATGCGGATATTTCCCGTAAACGCGGCCGCCAGAAAAACGGCGAGCGCCGCGCCCATACAGGCTGAGACTGCGGCGTCCCGCCCGTCGAACCGATACATGGAAAAAGCCGTCCGCCCCCTCAGCCCGTACCCGCGCGATCGCATGGAATCCGCGGTGGTAACAGCGGATTCCAGCGCCCATGTCGTGACGATGGACAATATTCGAAGGCCATGCCGCGCCCGCTTAAAAACATTGCCCTGACCCGCGCCGCGGCCGATGCACTTTTGCGCTTCCGCCGTTTCGCTTATCCGTTCCTTAAAGCGCGGGACGAACCGGAGCGCCATGGATATAATCAGCGACAACGCGGGTATGACGCGCCCGAATAGATAAATAAACTTATCCGAGGTCATCACCCGGTTATAACAAGAAAACCACATGACGACAGAGGCGAACGCAGTCGCCGCCGCCGCCCCGAACAGGATGGATTCGAGCGTTATGGGGTTAACGCCCATATAGCCCAGTATCGTTACGCCGGCGTGATTGAACATCGGGTTTAATACGGCGGCCAGAAGCGCCATAGGCAATACGCCCAGCAGGTTGAAGCGCGCAGCGCGGCGGCCGTTGAGCAATATTGAATAGGCCGCGCCGGCCGCGAACGAAGCGAAAAGCAAAAACGGGTGCATAACCAGCATGGTTACGGCCATCACCACGATAAAGTAGCACAGCGTGACGAACGGATGATAGGTACAAAACGTATCGCGCATAATCACACCTATCCCTCGAGATTCCAGTCGCACCCGACGTCTCTGCCTAGATCGCAGGTATAGCGCCATTTTATCACGTCGCCATCCTTAAGCGCATATCGGCTGCAGCCGTAGTTGGGGTACCAGCCGTTTACGCTGTACATCCAACCGCTCAGGTTTCCGCAGTCGAACTCGTAGATATTGTTGATCCCCTCGACGTAAGCGCTGTTGTAACCTGGCGTGAACACGGATTCCATGTGGATTTTACGCTCCCTCGTCACGCGGGCCAGCACGTCGAATACGGACTCGCCCTCATAAAACGTCACAGTGACGGGTGCTAGGATGACGCCGTCTGACGGCAGGACCTCAAGCTTATCCTTGTTGAAATCCCCCATGTTTTCAAGAATAGTCAGGCAATCGACGCTGATAACGCATTTGAGCGCGCTGCCGCCCGGGGTTTTCGTTCCCGGTTCCACGGGATGCGGTTTGCCTTCGGGTATGGGGTCTGTAAGATAAGCGTCCTTTTCGCCGGTTTGGCCGGGCTTTGAAAGATACGCATCCAAAAGCGGGGTCGAATCGGGCGATGGGGAGGGGGATAAGGCTACCGCTGAAGAGCCGGCTTCCTCCATGCCCGCGATAATATACTCTCCGCTGGCAGCCGGAACGGTAAAGCTTATGGCGAAGCCCGCGCCCCTGTCGATTGTGGCGCCGCATAACGGCCGGGGATCGCCGCCGCTATCCGCGCGGTAAACGTCGACGCTTTGGCAGCCCCAGTCCTCCTCCATAATCAGCGTGAGGACGGGGGAAAAACCCGCCTTTGCTTCATTGCTGAACTTCACCCCGAGCGTCCGGGCGGCGCCGGATATATCGTAACCGGACGAATCGAAAAAGGTAATCGTCAAGTTTGCATCCTTAGCCTCTCGGATATCCCCGGGAAACACCGTAAGCTGATACTTTACGCCGTCGTTATAGCCGTTGAAAACGGCAGTCGCGCCGCTGTTCTTGATCTCATTCCACACGGAGGCGCGCACAACGCCGTCCGAGGGGAGTTCATAATAGCGCAGCCCGCCGCCTGCCTGCCCGCCGCCCGCGCATCCAGCAGCGGCGCTTAGAATAATTAAAAGAATGAGCGACAGGCTTAGTAATTTTTTGTACATATCATTCACCCCCGTAAGATTCAAGGCGTTACCCTGATAATTCCATTGCGCGCGTTAAGCGTGCCTGACCCGGTGGCCAGGCTGCTGCCGTCCTTTTGATTGGTAACGGTTGCCAATACCGCGTCGGATACGGTTAAGGAAAGGATATCGCCCGACGCGGCGCTTGCGCGAAGGCGAAACCTCAGGCGCATAAGCACATCGCGCGTTTGGGGCTCGTATCCATCCGCGCAAAACGCGCGTCTGCCGCCCGTTATGTCCAGATACATTACGCTGACAACTCCGTCCCTGTTTGCCTTAATCGCGTTTACGCCCCATTCCGGAAGCTTTAATTGTGCTGAGCTATCCCCGCCGTCTGCGGTGACGAGCATATTGCCTTCATCAACGCCCAAAAACTCCAGCTTGCCCGCATCAAACGTTACGGATAGGCTGGCCGCGGGGTACCGGTTATCGGGCAGTACGCTGAGCGTAACGGGGACGGTAAATTCCCCGCCCGCGCTAACGCTTAGTTCACCCGGCGCTTCCAGCGAGAGGGCGGGCAAAGCGCCCGCCCCGCGCCCAAGGATAATCAACAGGATCGCGGCCGACGCGGCCACCGCGGCAAAAATGGCGGCGCATATCCAAAGTTTCTTATTATGCAGCAGGTTTAATTTCATATACGCACCCTGTTTTCATGCTTAGCGTCCGCCGCGCGTAACGGAGGCTTTGCCGATAATAGGGAAAGCCGCGCCGTTAACGTAATGCTCCATAATCCCCAGCGCGTCAAACGTGTTGAGCCGCGTATCCGCGTTCACGTTCATAGCGAGCACGGCATTGCCCTGCGGCGCGTCGAGCCGCCTTAACCATACGGAGATGGAATCCAGCGCGTCCTGCGCGTTTACACGCCCGTCCCCGTTCACATCGCCGAAGCGGATATCCGTTCGCTCGCCTTCGCCAAAGGTGTAATCAGAGGCGTTTGCGAGAGTTGAAAGCTCTGTGGAAGCGTCTACGAGCGCGGCGTAAGTGGGCTGGCCGCAGTATTCGCTCATCTCCTGGGAATAATAAAAGCTGACGCCGCTACGGTGCTTAATGGAAGGCGCGCCTTCGATATTCGCGATGGAAATCGCCACGCCCATCCTGTTATCCGGTATTAAATCCACGCCGTCGCCCGTGAACAGCGCATACGCGGAGATACGCGCTTCATGAACGGGCGTCACGTCGCCGAACGCGTCCGCGATATCGAACACGTACATCGCATCCTCGCTGTATGAATCGGAATGGGCCTTGAGCGATACGCCGCCTACGCTTACGCGAAGCGGAGCTTCGCCGAGATCCTCGCGTACGGTCAGCTCAATTTTCATCAGTTCGGCGGGGTAGGAGTTGGCCTGGTATTCGACGGGGTTGTTGAGCGTATTGAAATACACGAAGCGGAGCTTGCTTTGAGCGCTGTCGAGATAGTATTCTACCTCTCCGCCGCTGATGCCATCAGACATGGTAACGTTTGTAACGTCAAACTGTTCCGGTATGTTGATCACGCCGTCAAGCAGCTTGAATTCACCTTCCGGCCAGCCATCCACGCCCAGCGTGGCGGTAAAGGATGCGCCCGCGCCCGCGCCGACCTTCTCCGGAAGGGAGAGCGTAATCGCCGGCGTCTCCGAACCGTCCGGGTCGCCGATAACGACGTCGGACATATCGTACAGCGCGTTGAGACCGTTCGCGAAACGGCTGTAAGCGATAAGCGCGCCAGCCGCCTGCTCAGTCGCCATCTGGTTTACCTCGCCGTCCAGAACATGGCGGAAGCCGCCGCCCTCAACGTAAAAATCAAGCAGCGCGTCCAATACGGATCGATCCTTTATAAAGCGCGGATCGTTCGCGGGGTCGATATTGAGCGAGGAAAGCGCTATAATTACCTGCGCGCAGCTTTCCGCGTTAATCGATCCCCATGAGGCGTATCCGCCGTTATCGCGCTGAAGCTCGGAAAGCTTGTTCAGCCCGCGCTCAACCGCCGCAGCAGCCTCCGCATTATCCATGTACCGGCTTAAAGCCTGCATCGTCATGGCCGTCATATCCACATCCGCCGCGCCGCCGGTTACGGACCAGCCGCCGCCGTCAATTTCTAAATCCAGTATGCGCTGAAGGTACATTTCGCGCGTCGCCTGCGTCGCAACGTCGCTCGCCGGGGGTATTTCATATCTCATTGTATCGAGCGCTATCAGGGCGTAAACAGGCCCGTTAACGCCCTGCCAAATCACCTTATCGTAATCTGCCAGGCGTTCAACAAGGTTATAGCCTCCAACATTGGAAGAATCGCGGCCGATGGATGATAGCGCCATGATGACGCGCGAATATTCCGTAAACTTTACGCTGTGAAGTACGCCGCCGGAAGCTTCTAGCGTATCCACAACCCGGTCATAATATTGGGCGTAATAAGGGTTGTCGGCTCCAAGATACCCGCCCCTGGCGAGCGCGAGAACCGCCCATTCTCCGCCAACGCTGCCGACGACGGGTTCCGGAACGGCCGAATACAGATAGGAGAGCGTATTATTCAGCTCAATCGAAATATCCGCCGACCCGGTTTGGGATCCGTTGAGCGCGGAATTGAGCGCCGCAAGCGCCTGATCGACAGCGGCCTGGTCGCTGTACAGGTCGCCGAGCGTTTCAATGGCGCCGCGGTAAGCCGCGCCGATTACCGGGTCCGCGATAAGCTCCTCACGGTTGTCCGCACTATTGACCACGGCGGCTGTTTTCGTCAGCGCGTCCCGGTTAACGCCGTTCGCGGGTACGTCAAACGGCGGGAACATTCCGCCGCCCCAGCCATTGTCCATCCCCAAATCCATGCCGTAGCCGTACAGCGTGTACTGCCAGCGGAAAACGTCGCCGTCGGCGGCGATAATCTCGCTTGCGCCCACGGGGGTCAGGGCGTTGTTCTCTGCTACCATCCAGCCCGAGAACGCGGTATAATCAAATTCGCCGAGGAACCCGTCTCCGTCCTCATCGTCAAGCCCTCCGTACGCGTTTATCTGATCGAGGATATACGCGGGTACGTTAGGCTCGCGCCCGGCCTGGATATCGGCGGATTCAATCGCCTGAAGATAAAAGCCGGTCTCAATCGTACCGGTGTTTTTGTAATCCAGCCCGTTATCGCGAAGGTATCTGCTGAGAGCCATTGCGGCGGTATCGCCCTCCGCGATTGGAACAAGCTTGGGTTCAGCCGCAAAGCCCCAGCCCATGGTGAACTGCTCGACGCTTACGGTCACGAACCCCACGGCTTCACCCTGCGCGTTCGTGCCGGAAAAGCCCGCCAGCGTAACCGCTGCCGGCAGCGCCAGCATTACGGCAAGAAGGATACATAATAATTTTGCGTTCAGTCGTTTCATCCCACAACCTCCTTGAATATTATCAAACACCCGGCCGCCGTAATGTTGGATACGGCTGTCGGGGCGTTCGCCGGAAAACCGCGCCGCCGGTAAACTCCAGCGCGCGCGTTAGGGCGCGGGCGATAATGAAAAAGCCGCGCGCCTCGGCGAGGCGGCGCGGCACAATATGTCCGGGGTATGGGGAATGACCAAGACCTCCGGCGTATGCATGCCATGCCTCTTCCTCACCGAAAGGCATTGTTCAGTCCGCGCGGCAGGTCTCCTGGCTTTGGGCTTCAAACCTACTCCATCCGCCTTCCCGTTGACACAGTGGCGTAATGATGTTTCGTAGCCCTTACAGTAGAGTGAGCTGCTCCGGCTTTTACCGGATTCCCTTTTCAGCTTTATAAAAGCGCCGCGGGATAAGGGTATTTTTTTAGTTACGGTGCGCCTGGTCGGAAACCTCGAAAGGAAGCCGAATCCGCGCTAAAATCCCGGTTTTATATAAAAAAGGGGGAACCCGTCCCGGTTCCCCCGCAATATGCGTAAAGCTGCGGCATGCTTAGAGCCGCATATTTACATTGCGCCTTCCTCCGAGGCGAAAGTAAAACCGCGATGCATGGCAGGTCTCCTGGCTTATAGCTCAGCCTACTTCCCCAGCCTTCCCGGGCGTAGAACAGCCCAGTGGCGTTTAAGGGGTTTCGTCGCTAATCACAGTAGCGGGACTGCCGCGGATTTTAACCGCGTTCCCTATTAATGCGCAACGCGCAACCATACACCGATAAATTTTCAATTACCGCGGGCTCTTCCGCCCGCCTTGAACAAATTAACTATATCACCGCGCAACCCCGCTGTCAACGCCTTGCTGCGGTATTATCCGCTAAGCTAAAGCGTGGGAGGGAGATACCCTATCCTGCTGTAAACCGCGTCCATCGTCTTTTTCGCTGCGTTCCGCGCTTTTAACGCGCCGTCGAGCATAATCGCGTTAAGGTGCGCCTTATCCGCAGCGAAACGCCTGTATTTTTCCTGAACGGGCGTAAGCTCGGCGACAACCGCATCCGCCACTGCCGTTTTGAGGTGACCATAGCCCATACCGCTGAAGGTTTGCACGGCTTCTTCCGTTGTTTTGCCCGTAAAAGTGCTGTAAATGGACAGCAGGTTGGATACGCCGGGCTTTTCGGGCTCGTACGCGATACGGTTCTCACTGTCCGTCACGGCGCGCTTGATCTTTTTTACGATAACGGACGGGTCATCCATCATAGAGACGTACGCGTTGGGGTTGGCGTCGGACTTGCTCATTTTTTTAAGAGGATCCTGAAGGCTCATTACGCGCCCGCCCACGCTTGATATAAACGGCTCCGGTACCGTAAATGTCTCCCCATACGCGTTGTTGAACCTTATCGCTATGTTTCGCGCCAGCTCGAGATGCTGCTTTTGATCCTTTCCGACCGGGACCAGGTTGGTTTGGTAAAGCAGCACGTCCGCAGCCATAAGCACGGGATAGGTAAAGAGCCCCGCGTTGATATTGTCGGCGTGCTTGGTGGATTTTTCTTTAAACTGCGTCATCCGGTTCAGCTCGCCGATGTAGGTGTTGCATGAAAGCGCCCAGGCCAGCTCCGCGTGCTCCTTTACGTGGGATTGGATAAAGAGCGCGGAGCGCTCCGGATCCACGCCGCACGCGAGGAGAAGCGCCAGCACCTCGACGGAACGCCGCATCAGCTCCTCCGGATCCTGGCGCACCGTGGTAGCGTGCATGTTCGCTACAAAATAATAGCAATATGTTTCCTCGGTTTGAAGCTTTGCGCAATTGCGCAGCATGCCCACGTAATTCCCCAGCGTCGGCGTGCCGGACGGCTGTATGCCGCTCAAAACGATCTTTTTACTTTTTTCCATCTTGTCGGGCACCTCAATTACATCATTACTTTCATTTTATTCGATTACCGCCCGTTTATCAACAAAAAACATGCCGGCGGCTCAGCCCGCCCGGAATCATTTGCGAAAACGAATTTTACGGTTATTATCGACTGCGCGTCTTTTATTCCGGGTAGAATTATAGTATATTGGTATTGAGCAATTCGGTTAAAGAGTGAAATCAAAATCAGGTAAATTTGGAGGAATTCGGATATGGAAAAACAACCGTTAAAGGGCGCATGCATAATCGGGCAGTCCGGCGGGCCGACGTCTGTAATCAACGCCAGCGCGTACGGCGTTATCCGCACGGCGCTGGATAACCCGTCGATAACGCAAGTGTACGGGGCGGCGCACGGTATCAGGGGAATATTAGATGATGTTCTGTACGACATGGGCAAGGAGGAGCCGGAGGAACTGGAGCTTATGCTGCATACGCCGGCCTCCGCCCTCGGTTCATGCCGGTATAAGCTTAAGGACAGCGATAAGGACGATACGGATTATGAACGAATATTGGAGATCTTTAAAAAATACAACGTCCGCTATTTTTTTTATAACGGCGGGAACGATTCCATGGACACGTGCAGCAAAATATCAAAGTATATGCGGCGCGCGGGGTATGAATGCCGCGTAATCGGCGTGCCCAAAACCATCGACAACGATCTTTGGGGGACGGACCACTGCCCCGGCTTCCCGTCCGCGGCCAAATATGTCGCGCTCAGCTGCATGGAAATCTATCACGACGCGCGCGTTTACGATACGCCCATGCTCTGCGTAATCGAGATCATGGGCCGCCACGCGGGCTGGCTGACCGCCGCAAGCTCCATCGCGAAACGGGCGGGGCAGGGTCCGGATCTGATTTACCTTCCCGAGGTGGATTTTGATATAGATCGGTTCATCGAGGACGTTCGCGCAGTTTATAACCAAACCGGCAAATGCATTGTGGCCGTATCGGAGGGCATTCATGATAAGAATGGAAAGCTGATAGCCGAACATGGCGCTCAAAACGCCGCGGTTGACGCGTTTGGGCACAAGCAACTCGGCGGGCTTGCGTTTACCCTCAATACTATACTTAAGGCGCAAATCCCCGGCGTAAAATCCAGGGGCGTCGAGTTCTCTCTTATGCAGCGGTGCGCCGCGCACTGCGCCTCCGAAACGGACGTGCAGGAGTCGTTTTTCGCGGGGAAAAGCGCGGTTGAGATTGCCGTATCGGGCGTGACGGATAAAATGATAGGCTTTGAGCGCGTCGCGGATGCCAAAGGCCGCTATGCTTGCAACATCAAACTGCTTGCGCTTAGCGACGTTGCCAACGCCGAGAAGAAGATGCCGCGCGAGTGGATAAACGCGGCGGGCAACGGCGTTGAGGATGCATACCTGGATTATGTGCTGCCCTTGATACAGGGGGAGCCTCGGCTTCGCTATGAAAACGGGCTTCCGCGGTTTGCACACCTCAAAAAGGTCCGCGTTTAAACCACGGCGCGCCGAGGGAGGCAAGCTAAACGGCGTTATACGCTAAAATCCACAATATACCGGCGAAAAGCGCTTTCTCGCGCGTCCCGCCAGATTGACAGCGCGTTAACAATATGGTACACTTCATTTATTGTGGATGTATATGCACAATTTCCGGCGCGCTCAGGCGGAGCCGGCAATATCGATTAAGGAGAGATGGCATGGTAACACTCAAAATCGACGGACGAACCGTATCGGCTCAGGAGAACATGACGGTCCTTGAAGCCGCGCAAAAGGAAGGGATTCGCATCCCAACCCTGTGCAATCTTAAAGACGTTAACAACATCGGCGCTTGCCGCATGTGCCTGGTTGAGGATAAGAAAACCGGCAGGCTGCAGGCTTCCTGCGTGCTGCCCGTGAGCGAGGGGCTTGAGATACTTACGGCCACTCCCAAGGTGCTTCAGGCCAGGAGGAGCGTGCTGGAGCTCATCCTCTCCGATCACGATCGATCCTGCCTGACGTGTAAGCGCAACCAGAGCTGCGAGCTGCAGGCCTTGTCCAATGAGCTTGGCATCACGGATATCGAGTTTCAGGGCGAGAGGACGCACTACGATATTGACGAGGCGTCTCCCTGCGTCGTGCGCGATAATAATAAATGTATCCTTTGCCGCCGCTGCGTCGCCGCCTGCGCAAACACGCAGGGCGTTTGCGCCATCGGCCTTCAGGAGAGGGGCTTTAAAACACATATCGGCTCGGAATTTGGCAAAAGCCTTGGTTCCGTTGCGTGCATCAACTGCGGCCAGTGCATAGCCGCGTGCCCGACCGGGGCGCTTACAGAAAAAGACGCGACCCGCGAGGTTTGGGACGCGCTTAGCGACCCGGAGAAGTTCGTTGTGTTCCAGCCCGCCCCCGCCGTGCGCGTCGCGCTTGGCGAGGAGTTCGGCATGCCTATCGGAACGCGCAGCACGGGCAAGATGGTCGCCGCCATGCGCAGGCTCGGCGCGGACAGGGTGTTCGATGTGGACTTTGCCGCCGATCTTACGATAATGGAGGAAGGTACGGAACTGCTCGGGCGCATTAAGAACGGGGGCGTGCTGCCGATGATCACATCCTGCAGCCCCGGCTGGGTGAAGTATTGCGAGCATTTTTACCCGGAGTTCATCCCGAACCTGTCCACCTGCAAGAGCCCGAATCAGATGCAGGGCGCGATAACCAAAACCTATTTTGCTCAGAAAAACGGGCTTGATCCCAAGAATATATTCGTAGTCTCGGTCATGCCCTGCACCGCGAAAAAGTTTGAGATCAACCGCCCCGAGATGGGGAGGGACGGTTACCGGGATGTGGACGCGAACCTGACGACCCGCGAGCTTGCGCGAATGATCCGCCAGGCCTCGCTGGATTACGCGAGCCTGCCCGAAGAGGAGTTTGACGATATGCTGGGGGATTCTTCCGGCGCGGGCGTAATTTTCGGCGTAACGGGCGGCGTTATGGAGGCGGCGCTCAGGACGGTCGCCGATATCCTTACCGGACAGGACATCGAGGGGATAGAGTATACCGCGGTCCGCGGCGTTGAGGGCATTAAGGAAGCTACGGTTAACGTCGCGGGGATGGATATCAACCTCGCCATCGTTCACGGAACCGCCAACGCGGGTAAGTTGCTCGACGCTATAAAAAATGGAGAAAAAACCTATCACTTTATTGAGATTATGGGATGCCCAGGCGGCTGCGTGACCGGCGGCGGGCAGCCCATTGTGGATGCGCGTACCCGCTATGAGGTGGATCCCCGCGTCGCGCGCGCAAAGGCTACCTACGATGAGGACGAGTCGAAGGTAATCCGCAAGTCCCACAAGAACCCGTCGATTAAACGGCTTTACGAGGAGTTCCTTGGGGAGCCCTGCGGCCATAAATCGCACGAGCTGCTTCATACCCACTACGTGGAGAGAGGCGTTCGCTAATCGAGCGACAATTCGAGATGGTGAGTTGATTTTACATAGACGACGGCGCGGCCTATGGCCGCGCCGTCGTCTGTTTAGTAAAAGCAAAATATGAATTATGGGATGAAAGCTTAGAGCGCTATTCGGGTATCGGCTCTAATGATTCAGCCGTCATTCCGGTATAACATGATTGCGAACCTGATCGAGAAACACGCAGATGGCATCCTTGTTTAACTCGTAATAGGTGCGGTATCCCCGCTTGTCCACCGTAACGAAACGCGCGTTTAACAGCGCCTGCATATGGTAAGCGATTGTGCTTGCGCTCAGGTTCAGCTCTTTAGCGAGCTCGCCGCTGTAATAACGACGACCGGCGAGCAGCTTTAGAATATCAAATTTGGACTTATCGCCGAGCAGCCTCATATTATTGCATATGTACGCGCTGCTGTTCTGCTTGAGGCGGTTCAAAAAAATGGCCTCAAAATGCATGCCCCACAGCATATTGCTGCGGCGGCCCGGCTCCGTTGAGGCGAGGTATTGAAGCCGGTTGCAGCCGAACAGTGAAGGCTGTATGAATATGCTGTCCGTTTCCGGGAGGATGATCTGTATTTTTTCAGCCATGTACCGGTACAAGGTTTCATTGTTTATTTCCTTGTAAAAATGCTCGTAGAACGGTTCGGTCCACACGGAGAGGGACGGCATGAACGGCTCGAATTCCTTGACGGTTTTGGCCAACACATCGATGAACCGGCCAAGATAAACCTCGAAATCATGATAAAAAGCCAGCAGCCGCCATTTGTCCTGATCCGGCATCGAACACGATTCCATCAGTTCAAGCAGGCCGCAGCCTTTCAGAGATTTTTTACCGGGGCCTGCATAAAGAAGATTGTAATTGTCCAGCGTTGTATAGAGAAAATTGAGCGGGTCTTGTTGAAAGGCGGATATAACGCCGGTTTGGATCTTTAAAAGATCCCTCTCGGAGAAATCTCCGTGAAACTGGAGAATCGCCTCGGCCGGCGTCAAATCCTGACTGCCGAGAGGATGAAACAGATACGCGAGTATTTCGTCGCTTTTCTTAAGCCCCTTTGTTACCTGATCGGCGATGCTCTGCAGCGAATCAAGCAGCTTTTCGATTTCAGGCACCTGGATGTCAAGCCTGGTTTTAATTTCCTTCTTTAAAGCGGCATAGTTACGGTTTGAATGATGCCGTACTAAGATATCCATACATTCAAAAACCGGATTTACCTGTTCTGCTATGTATAATTCCATATTAACCCCATCCCCCTCCATAGTTTTTCATAATAACAGACTTTCATCGGCTTGTAAACGTTTAACGCGCGATATGACATGCGGAACTTGTTGAAATTCCGCTTCACACGCGTTGACATTGACGAATGAACGTGCTAATATGATACTTGATATATTTGATACATCTTATTTGAGGTATATCAAGCATATCCGGCTCTATACCTATCATGTATTCAAGGAGGAAGATTGGATGAAAAGACGATTGTCGCGGTTCCTGGCGGTTTTGGTCGCAGTTACCATAACGCTGTCATGCCTGCCGCTGCAAACTGTGTATGCTTCCAGCGCGTCGAACAGCAAATACCCGACGCTGCAGGAGGCGGTGGACAACTATTTACAGTCCTTTGATCAATTTGACGCGGACGAACAAGTAGAGTTCATCGTCGAGCTGGAGGGGAAACCCCTAGTGGAGACAAAAACGCAGGATGTATCCCTGGAGTCGTTTTTAAGCACGGCAAAGGGTGAAGCTGCGGTAAGCACGATCAAGAAAGAGCAGGCGTCTGTAAAAGAGCAGTTGCTGAAGAATAAAGACGCTATGAAGATCGAGTTTGAATACCGGGTAGTCCTTAACGGGTTTGCGGTAAAAGCAAAGTATTCCGAGAAGGAACGCCTTGAGAGCATCCCGGGCGTAAAGAACGTCTATGTCGCGGAGATATATGATTATATAGAGCCGAAAGACGGCTATACCCGCGCGACGCAGACCAGCGGTAAGTTGATTGACAGCGACCGCGCGAACGCCGAAGGATATACCGGCAAAAACGTAGTGACGGCTGTTTTGGACACGGGCCTTGATGTAAACCATTCAGCGTTCGCCAACGTGCCGGAATCGGTGCGGTATGATTTGCATGACGTAGAGGCCGCCCTCGAGAGCGGCGTGCTCAAGGTCGGCCAGGCGGCTGCCTCCGAGCTTTATATCAGCGAAAAAATCCCGTTTGCATACGATTATGCGGACAAGGATACCGATGTTTCAGACAGCGTTGGCCACGGCACGCACGTTTCGGGTACGGTCGGCGCGGACTCTGACGCGTTTACAGGCGTTGCGCCGGACGCGCAGATCATGATGATGAAGGTCTTCTCCGACGCCCAGAGCGGCGCGAGCCAAGCATGGGTTATCGCCGCGCTGGAAGACTGCGTTGTGTTGGGCGTTGATACCATCAATATGAGCCTTGGCTCCGGGGCCGGCTTCTCAAGGGAAACGGATACCGTGACAAACCAGGTTTATCAGCGCGTGGAAGCGGAAGGCATCAACTTGCTGTGCGCGGCGGGCAACGATACAAGGGCCGCGTATAAGAATCTGCTTGGTACGGATATGAACCTGATTACGGATCCGGACAACGGCGTTGCCGGTTCCGCCTCAACGTATTTTGAGGCGCTCTCCGTCGCCAGCATCAATGAAGAAAGCGCCTTTACCATCTATTTTAAAGCGGGCGACAATAAAATAACTTTTGCAGACCCGAATACGGACGATGCTCTGCGCTTTGAAAAAGCGCTCGACGGCCAAACGCTCGAATACGTTCCTGTACCGGGCTTCGGCGACGCGTACGACTTCGCGGAAGTCGATGTAGAGGGCAAAATTGCGCTGGTTGAGCGCGGCACGCTCGCGTTTACCGAAAAAGAGCAGAATGCGAAAGACGCTGGCGCCGTCGGCTTAATTGTATACGATAACGAGTTCGGCGAGCTAACCAATATGCAGCTTAACGGCTTACTGCCGGCGGTATTTATCAGCAAGGCGGACGGCAGGATACTGCGTAATCTCGAAGATAAGAAAATTTCCGTCTCCGTTGATTTTGCCGAGTTTTTAGAGGATCCGCTGGGCGGCCAGATGTCCTCCTTCTCAAGCCTCGGCGTCGCGCCGGATCTCACGCTTAAGCCGGAGATCACCGCGCCGGGCGGCAATGTTTACTCCACGCTTCCGGGCGGCGGGTTCGGCAGCATGAGCGGAACCTCGATGGCGTCCCCGCACATGGCCGGCGCTGCCGCTGTCATGAAGCAGTACGTTAACGAGAAGTTCCCGAGCATGTCCGCGACGGATAAACAGCAGCTTATCAATTATTTAATGATGAGCACGGCTGTGCCGGTAGTAGATCCGGACGGCGTCGCTTATACGCCGCGCAAGCAGGGCGCCGGCCTCGCTCAGGTTTACAGCGCTATCCATACGGGCGCGTATCTGACCGTGGAAAACAGCGACCGCACAAAGGCGGAGCTCAAGGATAATGTGAACGGAACGTTCTCCTTTACATTTACCATTCATAATATGAGCGGAAGCCCGCTTTCGTATGATCTTTCCGCTATCCCGCTGACCGCGAAAGCGGAGACGGTAAACGGTTACCGCTGTATATCCGACTCCTCCCGCGTACTGCCGGAGAGCGAATTTACGGTTGGCTTTAGCCAAAACAGCGTGACCGTTCCCGCAAACGGCTCGGTGGATATTACCGTCAATATGCAGCTGACGGACGAGGGTAAAGCTAAGCTTGCCGAGTTTACGAACGGAACGTTCTTAGATGGATTCATAAAGCTGGAATCGAAGAACGATGATGAAATCGATCTTTCCATGCCGTACCTTGGGTTCTACGGCGATTGGGCGAAAGCGCCGATATTCGATAACACGATTTATGATGATGAGGATCCTTCTACCTATGACATGAGCGGCGTTTATCTGATCGATTACGATTGGACAGGCTACCCCATAGGCGTCAATATGCTCTCCGGCGATTTTGACGGGGCGAGCGCGGATAAAATAGCGATAGCGAGCCGCACGCTGGGGTATAAATTGGTTCACCCGGTTCTCGGCATGCTCCGCGGCTCAAAAGAAACAAACCATGTCGTAACCAATTCGGACGGCGAGGAGGTTTACACCTATAAGGAGTATGAATCCCGCAAATCCTATTATAATCCGAACATCGACGCGTTTTCACAGTATTTACCCGCGTCGGGCTGGGCGCCGATTTACGAGGATGGCGGGTTCTATGAATACCTTCCCGATGGGGAATACACCTATACGGTAACCGGCCGCATCGATGGTACGGAGGGTACGCAATCCATATCCTTCCCGATAGTCATCGACAATGAGGCGCCGCAGATCCTTTCCCATCAGTATGTTGAGGAAGACGGAACGCCTTACCTGGTCGTTACGATGAGAGATAACCATTACATTATGGGTCTGCAGCTTGTAAACGACAAGGGTAATCCGCTGACGAACGTAATCGCCGAGGAGAGCAGCGAGGCGGGGAGTGAGCTTGTATACAAGTTTGATCTCACCGAAGCGCAGGCTGCCGGCGAAAAGCTCGGGCAGGTTATGGTGATGGATTTTGCGCAGAATATAACTGAAAGCGCAATGTTCAGCCTGACCGGACAGGAGATTGAACCGTTAAGCGTTCAAATTAACCAGCAGCATATAGCTCTTACCATGAGGGTGGATCCGTTCCAGCTGACTGCAACCGTTTATCCTGAGACTGCTGTTGATAAGTCCGTTATATGGACCTCTGAAGATGAGTCGGTCGCAACGGTTACTGAAGACGGTTTGCTCACGACGGTGGGCGGCGGCACGACCACTATTAGGGCCACCGCGTGGAACGGCGTATACGGCACAACTGAGGTTACGGTAATTGAGCCGACGGAGGAGCTCCCGGCTGATTACGTCATCCGCAAAGACGGAAGATATGAAATACCGGCGGATTTAAACCGGAACATCGTCATAACCGACGACGCGCATAACGTGAAGCTGGTTGGCGACCCTGCGAATACAGCGGACAACCCTTACAGGGATCTCACTTTCACCAGCGAAAACGAGAATCTGAACCTGACGGTAAGCGGCCTCAATGTGTTGGTATCGGGAGGCAAGTCCGTAATTCAGTTTAAGGGCGCTGGAAACACGCTGGCGCTTACGGGCGTTAATACGTTCGCCTCGGCCGACAACTCTTACTATTCAAAAGCGCTTGTCAACGTGCCGGAAGATAGCGAGCTGACAATTAAAGGCGGCGGTACGCTTAATATTACTCAAGTGAGCAATACTTACGGCGCGGGTATCGGCGGAAACGCAGGCCAAATCGCCGGAACGATTACCATTAACGGCGGCACGATTAACGGTGTGTCTTATGACGGGGGCGCTATAATTGGCGGCGGCTCCAACGCGGGCGTAAAGAAGGTAACGGTTAACGGCGGCGTACTTAATTTGGAGCTTCCGTATTACACCGGCAGGTCTGCTTATGGCGCAGGTATCGGCAGCGGCGATACTGCTTCCAAGGGCGCTACCTCAATCGAGATCAACGGCGGCGAAATCAATGGCGAAACACAAGGCAATTCGGCGCTTATTGGCTCGGGCTACGCAACAACCGTACGGCCGAATATCGTAATAAACGGCGGAAAGCTTAATTTACGGTCTTCAGCAAGCGAAATTGGGCAGCTCGCCGGCGGCGCGTGCATCGGCTCCGGAGCTCACAGGACCGGCGGCGACCAGGCTGTTTCCGCCAGGATTACCATCAACGGCGGCGAGATTATCGCCACTACGAATACGGATGCGGCGGCCATCGGCGGCGGAGCCGGGGTTGACGGAGCGATGGTATATGTTAACGGTGGAACGGTCACCGCTTCTACAAGCGACGACGGCGCTGCGATTGGCGGCGGCATTCTCCCGCCGACCAGCGGCGGCGAGCTGCGCATCAGCGCGGGAACGGTGAAGGCCACGGCGACGGGCAGCGGCCCCGCGATTGGCGATTCATCGGTAGATAACAGCGACAGCGATCGGGTTTTCGAGGTTACGCTGCTTGCGCCAAACGTTAAGAGCGTAAGCGTAAACGGTATAGACTGGAAGGTTTTTGCAAACCATCCGGACGACGAGAATCTCCATCTCTGGCTCGCGGAAGGCACGCATAACGTCGTAGTCGAAACGGACGAGGGCGTTAAGAGATATGAGGTCGTCATTACGGCGGCCGGCAATGTGACGGCAACCCAGTATTTTGATGTCACCTATGCCCTTTCGGACTTGACGACGGATGCGTCCGCAACCGTTTACGCCGGAGAGACTTTGAGCGGCACGCTCAGCGCGGCGGACGGCAAGCATCTGCCCGGCAGCATCAAGGTAACCATGGGCGGCGCGGACGCTGAACATACCTATGACGCCCAAACCGGCGCGTTCTCCGTACCCAACGTAAGCGGCGACATCGTTATCACCGCGGCTGCGGTAGAAGTATCGGTAGATAAATCCGCGCTTGAGGCTGTTATCGCGGAGGCGGAAGCGCTTAACGAGGAAGATTACACCTCCGGCACGTGGACGACGCTTAGCGTTACGCTTGGAATCGCAAACGCGGTTTACGCGAATCCTGATGCTAATCAGAATGATGTTGACGAAGCCGCAGACGCGCTGCGCGACGCAATCGACGGGCTTATTGAGCGCGGCGATAAGGCCGAGCTGAACGCTTTGATAACCGAAGCGGAAGCGCTAAACGCGGAGGATTACACCATTGGCACATGGGCGACGTTTGAAACCGCGCTTGAAGCCGCAAGGGAAGTCGCGGCTGACGCCGACGCTGTCCAGGCACAAATCGACGAGGCGAAGGCCGCGCTCGAAACCGCTATGGATAACCTGATAAGGCGCGGCGATAAGGACGCACTGAGCGACTTAATCGCCGAAGCGGAAGCGCTCAACGAGGCGGACTACACCACGGGTACGTGGAATACGCTCGAAACCGCGCTTGAAGCGGCGAAGACTGTCATAGCGAATGAAAATGCTACGCAGCAGGACATTGACGACGCGGCGGACGCTCTGCGCGACGCAATCGACGGGCTTATCAAACGCGGCGACAAGACCGAGCTTAACAGCTTGATCGAAGAAGCCGAAGCGCTTGATGAAGCCGATTACACCATCGGCACGTGGGCGGCGCTCATCGAGGCGCTCGAAGCGGCGAAGGATGTTGCTTCGGATGTTGACGCCACACAGGCGGAGGTAGACGAGGCGAAGGCGGCGCTAGAAGCCGCTATGGATAACCTGATAAAGCGCGGCGATAAGGATGCGCTGAGCGACTTAATCGCCGAAGCGGAAGCGCTCAACGAGGCGGATTACACCACGGGTACGTGGAATAGGCTTAAAACCGCGCTTGAAGCGGCAAGGCTGGTCGTAGCGAATGAAAACGCTTCGCAGACTGAGATAGACGAAGCCGCCGACGCGCTGCGCGCCGCAATCGACGGGCTGGCCCTGCGCGGCAATAAGGCCGAACTGAACGCTTTAATTTCCGAAGCGGAAGCGCTTGAGGAAGAAGACTACACAGCGGGTAGCTGGGCTCAGTTTATAACCGCGCTCGAAGACGCGAAGGACGTTTCTGCGGATGTTGACGCTACGCAGGCAGAGGTCGACGGGGCGAAGGCCACGCTTAAGAACGCGATGGATAACCTGATAAAGCGCGGCGATAAGGATGCGCTGAGCAACTTAATCGCCGAAGCGGAAGCGCTCAACGAGGCGGATTATACCACCAACACGTGGGCGGCGCTTGTAGAAGCGCTCGAAGCGGCGAAGACGGTCGTAGCGAATGAAAACGCTTCGCAGCAGGATATTGACGACGCGGCGGACGCGCTTAAATCCGCAATCGACGGACTGATCGAGCGCGGCGACAAGGCCGGGCTTAACAGCCTGATAGCCGACGCGGAGGCGCTCGACGAAGAGGACTACACCATCGGCACATGGGCGACGTTCAAAGCCGCTCTCGATGCCGCGAAGGACGTAGCGGCGAATATAGACGCTACGCAGCCGGAAATCGACGAGGCGAAGGACGCGCTTGAGATCGCCATGAACAACCTGATAAAGCGCGGCGACCGTTCCGCACTGAGCGATTTGATTGACGAAGCACAAGCGCTTAACGAAGCCGACTATACCTCCGATACATGGCAGGCGCTTAAAGACGCGCTTGAGGCCGCCAAAGCGGTCGTTGAGGACGAGGACGCTTCGCAGCAAGCCATAGACGACGCGGCGGACGCGCTGCGCAACGCAATCGACGGGCTTATCGCGCGCGGCGACAAGACGGAACTTAACGGATTGATAGCCGGAGCGGAAGCGCTTAACGAGGCGGACTACACCGCCGGTTCATGGGCTGCGTTCATAAGCGCGCTTGATTCCGCGAAAGCCGTCGCCGCTGACGCCGACGCTACACAGGCTCAAATCGACGACGCGAAAGCGGCGCTCGAAGCAGCTATGGATGCGTTGACAAGGCGCGGCGATAAGAGCGGGCTCAACGAGCTGATCAACAAGGCGGAATCTCTTAACTCTAGGGACTATACGGCCGGAACTTGGTCGAAGCTTGTAAGTGCGCTTGATGAAGCGAAGAAGATAGCGGCGGACGCCGATGCTACACAGGCTCAGATCGACGCAGCTGCGGCAGCCCTGAGCGCCGCGCTCAACGGCTTGCAGAAGAACCCGTTTATACCGGGTACGGGCGGACAAACGCTGATAGTGGTATCAATTATACTGCTCTTGGCGGCAGCCGCTGTAGCGGTGGTAATCTATAGAAGAAGGAATACCGCGCGCTAAACACCATAACGCCATGTCAGCAAATTAAATAAGAAGAAGGCCGCTGGTCGTATCAACAGCGGCCTTTTTCTATGGGATAATAAGCGATACCGCCGCACATGATGGCAGCGTTCAACGCCATAGCTTTTAGAGGAACTGGTAATTTCAGTTGGAATAGGAATTTGCGCGCAAGCTTAGGTTATGTGATTTGACTAGCTAAGAGGCAAAACAAGTTAATTTATGATTAAGTCGAGATGAAAGAAACAACATTTGAGGTTCGATAATAACATCTGTCTGTATAATAGTTTAGAAATATATATATGTGCGCGCCGTATTATTTGTTCTACGCTTATGAGAATACGGATTATGCTGTTTTGGTTAAGAATAACAAGCGGTTAAGAGCGGTGAAAAGCACGGCCTGTCAAAAAAACGGGGTTGAGTCTGAGCCGCAACCCTTATAGGCTTTCAACCGAACCTGACGACATGTGCGTCAGGTTCGGAATGCCTTAAGCAGCAAGGGTTTCTTTGCACGGGGCGCTGACAGCGCCAATGTGCAAGCGCTCCGTCTTAACTCGAAAAACGTGGTGCAGCCACTTTTTCGACACACTGACATGCTTTGCATGCATTACAGCGCTTTTACACAAGATAGCCATAACAGGTTTTTTATGATCTGCAAAAAAAAGGTTCTCCATAACCTTAATGGTATTATTATAAAAGGAGCAACCGCGCCCCTTGATAATAGGCCCGATATAAATACGGTTGTATAAACAATGGAGGCTGGATAATGATTTATACGGTAACATTGAACCCCGCGCTTGATTACTTGGCTTACCTGAACGGCTTTACGCTAAGTAAGGTCAACAGAACGGTAAAAGAGGAAATATACTGCGGGGGAAAGGGAGTAAACGTATCCATCATGCTCAATCGAATGGGGATCGAAAACGCGGCGCTGGGCTTCACGGCCGGTTTTACGGGCATGGTGCTTGAGGCGTGGCTCAAAGACGCGGGAATACTTACGGATTTCGTTAGGCTGCCAAACGGTATGTCGCGCATCAATATAAAAATCAGGGCGGCGGAGGAAACTGAAATCAACGGCCGCGGGCCGGATATAAGCGCGGACGCGGTTACAAAGCTGACCGGGAAGCTGAACCGCGCGTCCGAGGGGGATACCATCGTACTTGCCGGCAGCATACCCGCTTGCGCGCCGGATGACGTTTATGAAAGAATTATGCAAGCGCTTGACGGCAGGGGCATTCGTTTCGTAGTGGACGCGGAGGGCAAGCCGCTTTTAAACGCGCTTCAATACAGGCCGTTTCTAATCAAACCGAACCACATTGAGCTTGGCGAGCTGTTTGAGCGCAATCTCGATTCCCGCGATCAGATCGTCGAATGCGGGCGCGCGCTTCAGGAGAAGGGCGCGAGGAACGTGCTCGTATCCATGGCTGGCAGCGGAGCCATACTTCTATGTGAAGGCGGGCGAACGTACGAGTTGGGCGCGCCGGTCGGAATAGTTAAAAACTCGGTCGGTGCGGGGGATTCCATGGTGGCAGGTTTTCTTGCCGGATACCAGCTGACTGGGGATTATTATCAGGCGCTCCGATTCGGCACGGCCGCCGGGAGCGCGACGGCGTTCTCAGAGGGTCTGGCTCAATGGGATGCAATAAACGAAGTTCTTCAATCATTATAAAGAACCGGGAAAGGATGGATACAATGAGGATAACGGATTTGCTCAGAATAAACGGAATAACGCTTAACGCTGAGGTTTCGTCAAAAGAGGGTGTTATAGACGCGCTTGTCGATCTTCAGGAGAAATCCGAAAACCTTCTGGATAAGGCGGCGTACAGGAAGGCGATTATGGATAGGGAGGCGCAGGGGACGACGGCGGTTGGAAACGGCATTGCGGTCCCGCACGCGAAAAGCGAGGCTGTCCGGCGCCCCGGCCTGTCGGCATTGACGGTTTCAAACGGCGTTGATTACGGCGCCCCCGACGGGCTCCCCTCCAAGCTGTTTTTTATGATTGCGGCGACGCAGGACGGGGATGCGCACCTTGAGATTTTATCGCGGCTCATGGTTATGCTCATGGACGGGGAGTTCGCCGACGCGCTGACAGAGGCAAGAAGCGTTCATGATTTTCTTGCGCTCATTGACGCGAAGGAGGCTGAAAAGTTCCCCGAGGAAGCAAAGCAGGAAACAATGAGTGAGGCGGAGGGCTCGTTCAGGGTGCTCGCGGTCACAGCCTGCCCCACGGGCATCGCCCATACCTTCATGGCGGCAGAAGCGCTTGAGCGGGCTGCGGCGGATATGGGGTGCAGCCTCAAGGCCGAAACAAATGGCTCGGGGGGCGTGAAGAACGCGCTTACGCGCGAGGAGATTGATGCGGCCGACGGGATTATCATCGCGGCCGATAAAAACGTGGATATGGGCCGGTTTGACGGAAAGCGGCTTATCCAGGCGAGGGTCGCCGACGGTATTCATAAGCCCGAGGAGCTTATTGAAAAAGTCATTACAGGGAAGGCGCCCGTATACCGGCATGAGGGAGGCGCAGAGGCGCACGAGGAGCGGGCGCGCGAAGGGTTTGGCCACGGGATATATAAGCATTTGATGAACGGCGTGTCCCACATGCTCCCTTTTGTAATCGGCGGCGGTATACTCATCGCGCTGGCGTTTCTCTTTGATAACCCCAATATCAACCCGGAGAATTTTGGGATGAACACTCCGGTGGCGGCGTTCTTTAAGACGGTTGGCGGAAAGGCGTTCGACTTTATGCTGCCTGTGCTGGCCGGGTATATAGCCATGAGCATTGCCGACAGGCCGGGGCTCGCGGTGGGCTTTGTGGGCGGCGCTCTCGCCGCAGCGGGCGTCACGTTCGCAAACCCGGAAGGAGCGGTCTCAGCAGGGTTTTTGGGAGCGCTCATAGCGGGCTTCGCGGGCGGTTATCTGGTGCTGGGCTTAAGGAAAATTTGCGGCAGGTTCCCCAGAAGCCTTGAGGGGATCAAGCCCGTTTTGATTTATCCGCTGCTGGGAATTCTGCTCATCGGCGTAATCATGTGCCTTATCAATCCCTTTGTGGCGATGCTCAATACGGCTATCGCAAACGGCTTAGAGGCCATGGGCGGCGTGAGCAAGGTACTGCTTGGCATACTTTTGGCGGGCATGATGGCTGCGGATATGGGCGGGCCCATAAACAAAGCGGCGTATGTGTTCGGCACGGCGGCAATCGCCAACGGCAACCTTGATATTATGGCGGCCGTCATGATAGGCGGGATGATACCGCCGCTGGCGATTGCGCTTTGCGCCACGTTCTTTAAAAACAGGTTTACGGACGCAGAAAGGAAATCAGGCATAGTAAACTACATCATGGGCTTGTGCTTTATTACGGAAGGCGCGATTCCATTCGCCGCGGCGGATCCAATCCGCGTGCTGCCTTCGTGCATCGTGGGTTCGGCTGTGGCAGGCGGGATTTCCATGGCGTTTAACTGCACGCTGAGGGCTCCGCACGGCGGCATATTCGTTTTCCCGGTTATGGGCAACGTCGGCGGATATATCATTGCGCTGGTCGCGGGCGCGGCTGTTGGCATGATTTTGCTTGCAATTTTGAAAAAGCCGATAAAGGAGGGGAACAATGGTTAGCGAGAAACTTAAGGTCGTAAACAAAATGGGGTTTCATATGCGCCCGGCGAGCGCGTTCGTCAATGAGATGTCAAAATTTAAATCTCAGGTGACCATATTGTTTGACGGCGGCACAATTAACGCGAAAAGCATAATGAACGTGATGGCCGCGTGTATGAAATGCGGTTCCAATATCGAAATCGTGTGCGACGGAGAGGATGAGGCTGACGCGCTCAAGAGCGCTTGCGATATGATCCGCTCGGGTTTTGGCGAGGAATAAAAATGCGTGAGGAAGAAAGGGGCAAATGATGAATACGTATCAGGGAACGGGCGTATCAACCGGAATCGGCATAGGCAAAGCGGTTGTAATAAACGAAAGCGGCCTGGATTATTCGCATGTCCCGTTTTCCGGCGCGGAAACGGAAAAAAAGCGGCTTTACTCGGGCGTTGAACGGTTCCGCCTCCAAACCTCGCAAATGGCCGAGGAAATGGAAGCGCGCGCGGGTGAAAAACAGGCTCAAATCCTGCTGGGTCAGATTATGATGATAAACGACCCTTTCATGCTTTCACAGATCCATGAGCGCATAGAAGAAAAAGGCCAATGCGCGGAAGCCGCGCTCGACGCGGTATGCGGCATGTACATCGATATGTTTTCGTCCGTTGACGACGAGCTAACCAGGGAGCGCGCGGCGGATGTGCGGGATTTAAGGGAGCGCATGCTCAAAATCCTGCTCGGCGTAAAGGAGGCGGATATCGGCGCTATACCGCCCGGTACCGTGCTTATAGCGGGGGAAATTACGCCGTCAATGGCTTCCGCGGTCAATGCGGAGCACTTAGCCGGCATGGCGGCAGAAACCGGGGGCGTGACGTCTCACCTGTCTATCCTAGCCAGGGCAATGCGCGTACCGACGGTATTAAGCGTTGAAAACGCGCGCGCGCTGGTTCAAAACGGCGATATTGTCATCGTGGACGGAACGGACGGCAAACTAATCGTAAACCCCGACGAGAGAACGCTCAGCCTATACCGGGCTCGGCGCGAGGCCGCGGAGAGGGAGCGAAAGCTTCTTGAAAAATATAAAGCCCGGCCAACCGTCACCGCCGACGGGAGGAAGGCCGCAATTTACGCGAACATCGGTACGGCCGTTGAGGCAGGCGCGGCGCTCGACGCTGGTGCGGAGGGCGTGGGGCTTTTCAGAACGGAATTCCTTTTTATGGATCGATCCGGGCCGCCGTCCGAGAATGAGCAGTATGAGGCGTATAAGGAGGCCGCTAAAAGCCTTAACGGGCGAAAGCTGATTATACGTACGCTCGATGTGGGCGGCGATAAGGACGTACCCTATCTCAAGCTCGCGCGTGAGGAAAACCCGTTTTTGGGATACCGCGCCATACGCTACTGCCTTGACCGAGAGGATATTTTCATGCCGCAGCTCCGGGCGATTCTGCGTTCAAGCGCGCACGGGTCGGTGAACATCATGCTTCCGCTTATCACCTGCCCGGATGAAATACGGCAGGCCAAGGCCGTTATCAGCAGGGTAAAGGATGAACTGTATGAAAAGGGCGAGCCCTTTAACCCGGATATACCGGTCGGCGTAATGATCGAAACGCCCGCCGCAGCGGTGATGGCTGACGTATTGGCGAAGGAGGCCGATTTTTTCAGCATCGGGACCAATGACCTAACCCAGTACGTTATGGCCGCGGACAGGGGTAACGGTAAGGTGGCTTACCTGAACTCCCCGCTCAATCCGGCCGTGCTTCGCAGTATAAAGCGCGTTATCGGCTGCGCAAAGGCGGAAGGCATACCGGTCGGGATGTGCGGCGAGGCTGCCGCAAACCCCTTGATGATACCGCTTTTGCTCTCTTTCGGATTGGAGGAGTTCAGCGTGGGCGCATCGTCGGTTTTAGCTGTGCGCAGGCTCATTTCAAACTGGACGAAGAAAGAGGCGGACAGGCTTGCCGGCGAGGTCATGAAGCTGTCGAGCGCCGAAGGGATCCGCGCTTATCTCAGCGCGAATGTAAAAGTGTAGATTTGGTATTGTGAAACTCATTTAATAGTGTACTTATTTAGGAGCGAACAAGAGCGTACGTTTATTATCTGGCTGAAGCGGTGTGCGGCCTAAATAAACTTGGCGCACGCCTAGCGCTGTCAGCGCGCGTATACATCTTTAATAATATCCATCGGCGATCCCGCGAGCGGAGGATGTACTTTTTGAGTATTAGGCATATTGAATGTTTAGCATGAGTTAAAAACTCAAATTCATCTAACTATTATTAAACCGCTGTGCCATATCAGCTATGTAAAATTCCGAGCGGACGGCATGACGGCGTCATAATTTCGTTCCTTCCTTTTTATATATTAGTGTGCATGAGCGAGCGGAGTTTGTGTAAAAAAACACTTATCAGCACGTTGTAAAAAACAAACTTTCTTATATTGATGACATGTCAAAAGCGCATGGTTGCAAGCTTGATTAACAATGGCGAATTTATTTCAAAAACCGCGAAATAGATAGAAATTCCTATTGACACGTACCAAATTATGGTATATATTGGCGTTGGGTA